>SR_TP_S13solDRAFT_1000007_pt1 | contig 165973 bp, 154 predicted proteins | sample SodReaTP_S13sol_FD_11159 | JGI IMG/M metagenome (IMG submission 11159) | reverse complement strand
CTGAACCGAAGGCATTGATCCGAGAGAAAAAATGGAAAGAAACGAAGATAAGAGTTGACAGGTCAATCCATATCAGGGTGGATAAGCGAAGCGCATCCACCGTTCCAGGTTTTGAGTACTGGATACGCTTCACCTATCCACCTTACAGGGCTGTCTTCGCCTGTTGAATTGCTTTTCTTCGTGTTCTTCGTGCCTTCTTCGCGCTCTTCGTGTTCAGCTTTTCACGCCTTGACTTTCAATCTGTGTTCATCCGTGGATAAATCAGATTTGAAACAGCTCTCGATCAGGCGCCTGCCCCGACGCTTCGATATCTGACCCGACGGGTCACCCGGCACAGGAGTTCGTAGGGGATGGTGCCGGCGATTGCGGCGATGCGTTCGACCGGCAGGCCCCTGCCCCACAGGACCACCGGGTCGCCGACGCAGGCATCGGGCTGGCCGTCCAGGTCGATCGTGATCATGTCCATCGACACCCGCCCGGCCAGAGCTTGCTCACGGCCGTTGACCAGCACCGGGGTGCCATCGGGCATGTTGCGCGGATAGCCGTCGCCGTAGCCGGCCGCGGCCACGCCCACGCGCATTTCCCGCTGCGCGACGAAACGGGCGCCGTAACCGATGCTTTCCCCGGCCCGGACTTCGTTGATCGCAATCAGGCGGGTCTCGAAGGTCATGACCGGCTTCAGGCCCAGCGACGGGCCATCGCTGCCCGGCACGGGCGAGACGCCATACAGCAGCAGCCCGGCGCGCACCCAGTCGCGCGCCAGTTCCGGGAAATTCAGCAACGCGGCTGAATTGGCCAGGCAATGCCGACCGAAAAGTTTCGCCGTGGCACGATCGAAACGATCGGCCTGTTGCCGGGTCAACGGGTTGTCGGGATCGTCGGCGCAGGCGAAATGGGTCATCAGGACCACTTCCTCGACCCCCGGCAACGCCGCCAGGCGCTGGTGGGTTTCATCCGCCAGCGCCAGTGGAAAGCCCAGTCGATGCATGCCTGAATCGAGTTTCAGCCAGACCCGCGCGCCCGGTGAACGACCGGATCGCTCCAGCCAATCGAGCTGCACCGGGTGGTGAACAACCATTTCCAGCCGAAGCTGGGCGACCATTTCCAGTTCGCCCGCCGCGACGATGCCTTCCAGCAACAGGATGGGCACGGCCGGATTCAGGGTGCGAATGGCACGCGCCTCGTCCATCGTGGCCACGGCCAGCAGATCGGCCTGGTCGAGTGCCGGAATGCAGCGGCGGAGCTCGTGACCGTAGGCATCGGCCTTGACCACGGCCATCACGCGCGCGTGCCCGGCGCGCTCGCGCACGCGCGCCAGATTGTGCCCGAGAGCAGCCACATCGATGGAGGCGAAGGTATTACGGGCCAAAGTGGAGGAATCCCGAAGTCACTGCGTCTTGCCAATCACAACAGACCGGGAACCAGCCACCAGGTTCGCCGGCGCCAGTCCGGCCAGCCCGGATGCCGGGTCACCACCCAGGCAAGGGGCAGATGATCGGTGAAACGCTGGAAGGTCAGCGCCCGGGAAACTTCCCGGGCGCCTTCCTGGTTTCGATCGTGATTTCGATCGTGATTTCGACGGGGTGCGTTCAATCCGCACCAGACTTATTCGGAGGTCAGCCCGCGCCGTTCCAGCAACGGCTGGATCTCCGGATCGCGGCCGATGAAGTCGCGGAACAGCTCCATCGCTTCCTTGCTGCCGCCTTTCGACAACAGCGTGGCCCGGAAGTGATCGCCGTTCTCGCGCGTCAGCCCGCCATTTTCCTTGATCCAGCGCACGCTGTCGGCATCCAGCACCTCGCTCCAGATGTAGGAGTAATAGCCGGCCGAGTAGCCGCCCATGATGTGCGAGAAATAGGTGGTGCGATAGCGCGGCGGCACCGGATCGTAGGCAATGCCCCACTCGCGCAGGCAGTTCTGCTCGAAGGCCAGGATTTCGTCGGCGCCGGGGATCTGTTCGGCCGGCAGCGTGTGATAGCACATGTCCAGGATGGACGCGGCCAGGTACTCGGTGGTCCGATAGCCCTCGTTGAATTGCTGGGCCTCGATCACCCGGTCGAGCAGCTCCTGGGGAATGCGCTCACCGGTCTCGTAGTGCAGCGCATAGTTTTCCAGCACAGACGGCCAGTCCGCCCACATTTCGTTGACCTGGGACGGGTATTCGACGAAGTCACGCGGCACCGAGGTCCCTGCCAGGCTTGGATAGGTAACATCCGAGAACATGCCGTGCAGCGCGTGGCCGAACTCATGGAACATGGTCGTGACCTCGTCGAAGGTCATCAGGGTCGGCTCGCCGGCCGGCGGCTTGGGAATGTTCTGGTGATTGCCGACTACCGGCTGCGTTCCCAGCAGATTCGACTGGCTGACGTAGGCGTTCATCCACGCACCGCCACGCTTGGACGGACGGGCGTAGAAATCACCCAGGAACAGCGCCAGCAGCTCGCCGTCATGATCGTAGACCTCGAACACCCGCACATCCGGATGATAGGTCGGCAGGTCCTGGCGCTCCTTGAAGGTCAGGCCATAGAACTGCTCGGCGGCATGGAACACGCCGTTGATCAGCACGTTGTCCAGCTCGAAGTACGGCTTGATCGCGCTTTCGTCGAAGTCGTAGCGCTGCTGGCGTAGCTTCTCGGCATAGAACGGCCAGTCCCATGACTTGAGGTCGAACGGCTGTTCCTCGAGTTCATTGATCAACGCCTGCAGGTCCTCGCCCTCGCGCTTGGCATTGGCCACTGCCACCGGGGCCAGCCGCTGCAGCATGTCCTCGACCGCTGCATAGCTGCCCGCGGTATTGGTTTCCAGCACGAAGTCGGCATGCGTGTCATAGCCAAGCATGTTGGCCTTTTCGGCGCGCAGTCGAAGAACCGTAGCGACAATCTCGCGATTGTCGAATTCGCTGCCGCGGCTGCCGCGCATCAGCGAGGCCCACATCAGGCGTTCGCGAACATTCCGATTGGCCAGCGAGGAAAGCTGTGGCTGGCTGGAGAAATTCATCAGCGTCAGTACGTACTTGCCTTCCAGCTCGCGCTCGGCCGCCTCGGCCGCCGCAGCCTCGATCTGGGCGGTGGTCAGGCCTTCGAGCTGGGCCGCATCATCGACCACCACCGCGACGTCGTTGACCTCGCGCAGCACATTCTGGGAAAACGTGGTGCTCAGCCGCGCAAGCTCCGAGTTGATCTCGCGCAGGCGCTCCTTCTGCTCATCGTCCAGGCGGGCACCGGCCCGGACGAAATTGCGATGCGTGATCTCCAGCAACCGCATCTGTTCACCATCAAGTTCCAGTTCCTCATGGCGCTGATGCAGCGATTCGATGCGCGCAAACAGATCGGAATTGAGCCGGATGGCGTCGTTGTGTGCCGACAGCCGCGGCGACATTTCGCGCTGGATGCGCTGGCGCTCGTCGTTGGTATCGGCGCCGGTCATGTTGAAGAACGTGCTGGTCACGCTAGACAGCAAACGGCCGGAGCGCTCCATTGCCGCCAGCGTGTTTTCGAACGTCGGCGCTTCCGGGTTGGACGCGATGGATTCGATCTCGGCCAGGTGCTCGGCCATGCCCCGTTCCATCGCCGGGATGAAGTGCTCGTCCCGGATCCGGTCGAAGTGCGGCATTCCCAGCGGCAGCGTGGACGGCTGGAAAAACGGATTTTCGATCGCCTCGGTCTGTTCAGCCAGTTGTTCGGCCTCGGCGATGGCGTCCTGGGCCGCGTCCGTGACATCGGGCGATTCGGTTTCACCACAGGCGGTCAGCAACAGGCCGGTGATGGCAACTGCAAGAATGGAAGTGTTTCTCATAGGTCCTGATTTCCTTCGAAAAGGCTTGGTTTTCGACTCCCGGGAGGGAATCGAGCAATGTGACCGGCGGTTTGGTGCCCCGCACGGTCAAGGTCAACCTGCAGATGGTAGCAAAAAGCGCGGCCAGTGCCGGAACGAGCCATTCCGGCTTGTCCCGGCGCGGCCATTGCTGCGCTGCCCTCGCCTACCAGTTCAGATCATCGGGTACCGGTGGATAATCCTCGGCGTGTTCGCCTTCCGGCTCCGACCCGCTCAGGTCCGGCACCAGATCCTCGGCGCGTTCACGCCACGTGGCCAGCACATCCGGCTCGACGATGTAATAGCGGCCGCGCAGGTTGACGACCCCGAGCTGTCCGGCGTTGATCTTTTCGCGCTGCTCGGGCGTGCACAAAACCCGTCGAATCTTGTCGAGATGCTGAAAGTAGCGCGGGATCTCGGCATCGTCCCGGTTCAGCATCCGGCCCTCGATGATCGCGTCCAGCTCGAGATTGCGCTTGCGGCGGGCCTCCTGATCGGCTACCCGGGCGTGCTTCTGACGCTCTTTTTCCTCTTTTTCGGCGCGCTGGCGGGCCGCCCAGGCACGCTCAAGATCGCTCTTGCCGCTCTGGCCGCGCTTGTCACTCTTGCCGGGAGACTTGCCGGCCGGTTTGCCCGAGGATCTGGCCGGAGCGCTGCCCGGCGCTTTCCCGCCCGGCTTCCTGCCCTTCCTTCCGCTCCTGTCGCTCCTTCCGCTCCTGTCGCTCCTGTCGCCATCGGGCCGGGCATGCTTGCCCGGCCGCGGTTCGGCATTGGTGCGGCGAGGCTTGTTCTCGGCCAGCCCGGACTCGAGCAAGGCATCCTGCAGAGATCCCATGACGGTTCCCGGAAAAAGTGCCTGTGATTGCCGAATCGACGGTCAGTCGACGGTCAGTCGATTGCCGTGGCGCGACCGCTGCCGGCCACTTCGATCAGTTCGACTTCGAAGATCAGGGTGGAATTCGGTCCGATCGGACCCGGCCGACCCTGATCGCCATAGGCCAGATCGGAAGGAATGAAGAACTCGTAGCGCCCACCCTCGCGCATCAGCTGCAGCCCCTCGGTCCAGCCCGGAATCACCTGGTTGAGGCCGAAAGTGGCCGGCTCGCCGCGCGAATACGAGCTGTCGAATTCGACCCCGTTGATCAGGCGGCCACGGTAGTGCACGGTAACCCGATCGGTCGCGGCCGGACTGGCCCCGTCACCGGCTTCGAGAACCCGATACTGGAGACCGGATTCGGTCACCTGAACGCCGTCACGCTCGGCATTGGCTGCCAGGAAAGCCTCGCCTTCCTCAAGATTGATGCGCGCGTCATCCAGGCGCTGCTGTTCCAGGCGCTGCTGGCGTTCGCGGATGAATCTTTCACGCTCGGAATCGGCTTGCTCGCGGGTCAGCAGGGTTTGCTCACCATGGTAAGTGGCCCGCAGCGCCTGGATCAGGATCTCGATGTCCAGGTCCATATCCTGACCGGCCAGGGACTGGCCCATGTCCATGCCCAGCGTATAGCTCAGCCTCTGTTCCGGTGTTTCCAGCTCGGTGACTTGTGCGCCGGCGGTGCCAAGGTGCATTGCGACCGCAACAGCCGCGGCCAACAGGATGTTGTGTTTCATGATTCAGGTTCACTCCGAAATTGGTTTCGATCTTTATCGGCGCTGGAAAGTTTCATCCGGCCAGGTGCAATTGCCCGACAAGGTGTCAGCGCCTCAGTCGGCGAATGATACCAGTTGACGCCGGCGGCGGCGAAGCGTTCGATTCTGTGTGCCCAGGTTGATCGCCGGTTGGCCGCAGTTCGGATGCCTTGACCGTGGCCGGAACTGCAACCGGGGTACGTACCACTTGACAGTGAATTGGTGTTCTAGTAAAGTAATACACCAATACAAGCAGCAAGCCCGGCGCAAGGAGACCCGTCATGCTTCCGATCACACGCAACTCGCTTCATGTCCCGCATGGTCTGGCCATTCTGGCCGCTGCCGTTGGTCTGGTCGCCAGCCTGGCCTGGCCGCCGTCGGAACAGGCACCGCAGAATGCCGATCAAGGCCGGATTTCCGGTGTTCACGAGACCATGGTCCAGGCGCCGGAATCACCCGACGCCAAGCATTCGGAGGCGCGGGATTGCCGGAACTCCAACTGCCGGGGTCAGTCCGTGCCAGATTCGACCTTGCTGCCATTGCTGCCGGGGCTGCGTTTCTTCTGATGACCCACCGCTGGGACGACAATCAGCCGATCTACTGGCAACTGCGGCAACAGACCGTAGCCTCGATTCTTGACGGCAGCTTGCGCGAAGGCGATGCGCTGCCGTCGGTGCGCCAGGTCGCGGCAGAGTTCCAGATCAATCCCCTGACCGTATCCAGGGCCTACCAGTTGCTGGCCGATGAAGGTCTGGTGGAAAAACGCCGGGGAGTCGGCCTGTTCGTGACCGAGGGTGCGCGCAAGCGCCTGACCGGACTGGAGCGCGAGAAGTTTCTCCATGAAGAGTGGCCGCGCATCATCGAGCGCATCGAAGCGCTGGGGCTGGACCCGGCCCAATTGATCAACAAGCACAACAAGACCAACCAGGGAGGATGAAATGAGCGCGATTGTTCATGCTCGTGGACTGACGCGGAAATATGGCTCCACCGTAGCGCTGGACCGCGTCGATCTGGAGATTCCGGCCGGTCGCATCGTCGGCCTGATCGGCCCGAACGGAGCCGGCAAGACCACCGCGCTGAAAGCCATGCTCGGCCTGACAAGCTTCCAGGGCACCCTGGAAGTGCTGGGCCTGAACCCGTCGAAGAATCGCGACCAGCTCATGCAGGATGTCTGCTTCATTGCCGATGTCGCCGTGCTGCCGCGCTGGGCGCGGGTCTGGCAGATCATCGAACTGACCGAAAAGCTGCACCCGCGCTTCTCGCGCGAGACCTGCCTGCATTATCTTGCACGCACGAAGATCCATCAGAATGCAAAGGTCCGCACCCTTTCCAAGGGCATGGTCGTGCAGTTTCACCTGGCCCTGGTCATGGCCATAGACGCAAAGCTGCTGGTGCTGGACGAACCCACGCTGGGGCTGGACATCCTGTTCCGCAAGCAGTTCTATACCAGCCTGCTCAACGAATACTTCGACGAACAGCGCACCATCCTGATCACCACCCACCAGGTCGAGGAAGTCGAGCACATCCTGACCGACCTGATCTTCATCCAGGACGGCCGCTTCGTGCTCGACAGCAGCATGGACGAGGTGCACGAGCGCTATACCGAGGTCATGGTCGGCCCCGACCGGGTCGAGCAGGCGCGCAGCCTGTCGCCCATCCATGAACGCGCGCTGTTCGGCCGCCACATCTTCCTGTTCGATGGCGGAGATCCGGCGCGGCTGGCCGAGCTCGGCGAGATCCACAAGCCCGGCATCGCCGATCTTTTCGTCGCGCTGATGGGAGAGCCGGAGCAAGCACGGGAGCAAGCCGCATGATTGCCGATTTCTTCAAGCGAATGCTGATACTGGTACGCCGCGAAGTCTGGGAAAGCCCGTTCGCCTTCAAGTGGACACCGCTGATGATCTTCGGCTTTCTCGCCCTGATGATCGGGCTGGCCCTGATCCTCGGGGCCCGGGTGGACAACCAGATGAGCTTCACCCTGGACGGCATCCGGATGTGGGCCGAGACCGATCCGGAGCAGAAACGGCTGATGATGACCGGCGGGATGTTCTCGATCGGGATTCTGTTTCACCAGATCATGTTTCTGGTCGTGATTTTCTACCTGGCCGGCAGCCTGTATGATGACCGCAAGGATCGTTCCATCCTGTTCTGGAAATCGCTGCCGGTCTCGGATCAACTAACGGTGGCTTCCAAGCTGTTGACCGCCATGATTGCCGCCCCGTTGCTGTTCCTGGCCGGGATTGCCCTGACCCATCTTCTGATCCTGGTCGTTGCCTCCTTCTACGCGCTGGCCGCCGGAATCAACCCTTTCACCGAAGTCTGGCTGCCGGCCAACCCACCCTTGATCTGGTTCGTCATGCTGCTGGGCAGCCTGGTGCAGTCGCTGTGGCTGCTGCCGATTTACGCCTGGCTGATGTTCTGCTCCTCCTGGGCGCCCCGGCTGCCGATCCTGATCGCGTTCATCGTCCCGGCGCTGGTCGGGCTGTTCCAGCACTTCTGGAGCCTGTTGACCAGCATGAGCCTGCCGGGCATGAATCTGTTCGTCATCATCTTCGAACGGATCGGCAAGGGCGTGATGCCGAGCAGCATCGACTGGCAGGAGGTCATGAAACAGGGAAACACCGTCACCTACAGCCCGATGGCCGACCAACTGGTCAGCCTGAAGTCCATCCTGCAGGTGCTGATTACCGCGGAAATGTGGATCGGCGTCGCGATCGGCCTGCTGCTGCTGGCCGGGGCGGTCTGGTTCCGCCGGCGGGCGACCGACAACTGACCCTGTGCTAACATTCCTGTACGTCAGGAATCCGGTCCGGATGGGGGCGTACCGGTTACAGGAAACCGCTGCGGAGGAGCTGTCGATGCGTGTCATTGCTTTGCTGATTTCAGGCCTGCTGTTGCTGGCTGCGGGTGCAATCCGCGCCGACGTGCTGTTGATCGAGGAGGTCCGTGAGCGCATGCTGCGCGACCTGCCGACCAATGGCATGAGTGCAGTCGAAGTAGAAAGGCGCTACGGCGCACCCAATCAGCGTCATTCGCCGGTCGGAGACCCCCCGATCACGCGCTGGGTCTACGACGATTACAGCGTCTACTTCGAGTACGACGTGGTCCTTGAAAGCGTCTTGCATCACGGCGCGGTACTGAGGCGCGACACCCAACGCGACAGTCCCTGAAGGCACCGCTGCATGCATCCTGTCGACTATCGGCTCCCGGCCGAATGGGAGCGTCAATCTGCGCTGCTGCTGGCCTGGCCGTTTGCCGGCGGAGACTGGCAGCCGGTGCTCGAAGAAATCCGGACTGAATACTGCGAGTTCATCCGCCAGGTGCTGCGCCGCCAGGCCGTGGTGCTGCTGATCCAGCCCGGTGACCGCTCGGCCGAGCAGTCGCTGGGAAAGCCCGGCGGGCTGTACTTCATCGAAGTGCGCTACAACGACACCTGGTGCCGGGATTTCGGTCCGATCACGCTGACCCACGCCGGCCAGCGGCTGGCGCTGGATTTTTATTTCAATGGCTGGGGCGGCCGGCATGAGGCGCGGCTGGACAACCGGGTCAACACGCACCTGGCCCGGCATCCGCTGTTTGCGACGTTCCAGTTTCGCCAGTCCCTGCTGGAGCTGGAAGGTGGTGCAATCGAATGCGACGGCCGGGGCAGTCTGCTGATCAACCGCCACTGCATGCGCGCCCGCGCGCCGCACCTGGACGACGCGGAAGTCGACTTCGAACTCAAGCGCTGGCTCAATATCGAACATGTACTGGAAATCGACATGCCGCCCATTGCCGGCGACGACACCGATGGCCACATCGATACGCTGGCCCGGTTCGCCGCACCCGGCAAGATCGTGTTCCAGTCGCAGTCCGACCCGGACGGAACGAAAAAACTGCTCGATCAGCTCGAACGGCTGCGCAGCAATGACGGCAAGGCCTTCGAACTGACCGCCCTGCCCGTGCCCGACGACCTGCAACCGGGCCTGGCCGCCAGTTATGCCAACTTCGTGCTGGTCAATGACGCGGTGCTGGTGCCCGGCTTCGGCAGCCGCCATGATGAGCCCGCCCGTTCGATCATTGCCGGCCTGTTCGCGGAGTGCGAAGCCGTCACCATCCCGGCGCGCACGCTGGTCGGCCAGGGCGGCGGGCCGCATTGTGCCTGCATGCAGATCCCGGCCAGCCTCGGATGAACGAGCCAACCCTGAATCTGGCGCTGGTCCAGCACGCGATGGGTCCGGACCCGGATGCCAACCGCCGGGCCAGCCTGGAAGGAATTGCCGAGGCGGCCGAGCGCGGCGCGCAGCTGGCCGTCCTGCCCGAGCTGCACGTCACCGAATATTTCTGCAAGTACCAGGACCCGGCCCTTTTCGACCTGGCCGAGCCGCTGGACGGCACCACGCGCAAACTGCTGGCCGAGGCCGCAGCCGACCTGGATATCGTCATCGTCGGCTCGATCTTCGAGCATCGCGCGCCCGGTCTGGCCCACAACACTGCGATCGTGCTGGAACGCGACGGCAGCCTGGCCGGCATCTACCGCAAGATGCACATCCCCGATGATCCGGGCTACAACGAGAAGTTCTATTTCACCCCCGGCGACCTCGGCTTCCAGCCCATCGACACTTCGCTGGGCCGGCTGGGCGTGCTGGTGTGCTGGGACCAGTGGTACCCGGAAGCGGCGCGCCTGATGGCGCTGGCCGGGGCCGAGCTGCTGATCTATCCGACCGCGATCGGCTTCGACCCGAATGACGAGGAAGACGAGGCCCGGCGCCAGCTCGATGCCTGGCGCATCATCCAGCGCGCGCACGCGGTCGCCAACGGGCTGCCGGTCGCGACCTGCAACCGGGTCGGATTCGAGCCGGATCGCTCCGACGGCGAGCGCGACGCGGAATTCTGGGGGCACAGTTTCATCGCCGGCCCGCAGGGCGAAGTACTGGCCGAAGCCGGCACCGCGGCCGAAGTGCTGATCGCCGCCATCGACCTGGCCCGCAGCGAAACCGTCCGCCGCATCTGGCCGTATCTCCGCGACCGGCGCATTGATGCCTACGAGGATCTCACCTGCCGGTTCCGGCGCTGAAACCGGGAAGAGCCAGAAAGCGTTTTCTTACCGCAGATGAACGCGGATTAACGCAGATGAAAATCCGGGACCACCGCACAAGCGGCGTGGACTTCGTTCCGCTCGCTTGCATTGACGACCGCTGGGAAACATGTGTCATCAGGTATTATCGCGGGTTTTCTGGCGGCCCTGCATTCGATGGCCGATCGCCACAAACCTTGAGGAACGCCTTGAATGACCGATGACTCGGTGGAAAAGACCGATCACGACAACAACAGCTCGTCAACGCCGGACTTCGCCGACGAGCCGGTACGAGTGGTCGAGCGCGATGGCGTGCACTACACGCTGCTCGGCACCGCGCACATCTCGCAGGCCAGCGTCGATGCCGTACGCAGGCACCTGGACAGTGGCGAATTCGATGCCGTGGCCGTGGAGTTGTGCCAGTCACGGCATCGCGCTTTGACCGATGCTTCGGCGTGGCGCGAGATGAACCTGTTTTCCATCATTCGCGAAGGCAAGGCCGGAATGATGATGGCAAGCCTGGCCCTTTCGGCCTACCAGCGACGGATTGCCGAGCAGTTCGGGATCGAGCCCGGGGCCGAAATGAAGGCCGCGATCGAGTCGGCCGATCAGGCCGGCCTGCCGCTGCAACTGATCGATCGCGAGATCGGCATCACGCTCAAGCGCACCAGTCGCCGGTTGTCGCTGTGGAAGCGCTGGATGCTGACCAACGGCCTGATCCTGTCGCTGTTCACGCGCGAGAAGGTCAGCGAAGAGGATATCGAACGGCTCAAGCAGGGCGACATCCTGAACCAGACCTTCGGTGAATTCTCGGAACAATCGCCGGAGCTTTTCGAGACTCTGATCGCCGAGCGGGACCGCTACATGGCCGCCCGATTGCTACAGCAGAATGCAGGCAGCCCGGGTCGGCGCGTGCTGGCGGTGATCGGCGCCGGCCATCTTGCCGGTACCGCGGAGGCATTGCAGCGCGAAACCGACCCGCAATCCCGCCTCGACCAACTCGATTACATTCCCCCGGCGCTGAGGTTGTGGAAGCTGTTGCCGTGGCTGATTCTGGTCGCGGTGCTGACCGGGTTCGCGATCGGATTTTCGCGCAGCCCCGAGCTCGGCCTGTCGCTGGTGCTGACCTGGGTTGTGATCAACGGCGGGCTTTCGGCGCTGGGCGCGCTGCTGGCGCGCGGGCATCCGCTGACCGTACTGTCGGCACTGGTGGCCGCACCGCTGACCTCTCTGAACCCGACGGTAGGTGCCGGCATGGTCACCGGCGCGGTGGAGGCCTGGCTGAGAAAACCCCGGGTCGCCGATTTCCAGGCACTCCGAGACGACGTCGTGCGACTTCGCGGTTGGTGGAGCAATCGGGTCGCGCGCGTGTTCCTGGTGTTCTTTCTGTCCAACCTGGGCTCATCGATCGGCACCTGGGTGGCCGGCTTCAGCATGGTTCGACAGCTGACCTGAGCCTGCCCGCCGGGCTTGCGACAACAACTCTGGCAGTCGGCTGCAAAATCGCGCACAATCAAAGGTCGTTCGCGAGAGTCAGCATTGGGAGCCAGATGAATCTCAAGACACGTCTTTTCGGTTCGCCATGGGAAAGCAAGGATGCCGCCATTCGCGCCCGGGCCGTGGCCGGCGAAAACAATCCCGAACTGCTCGAGCAACTTGATCGAATCGCCGACCAGGATCCGGATTCCACGGTCCGGTTGGCCGCGCTGCGGCGGATGGACTGGCCGCAAGCGTGGCTGAAAACGGCGCTCGATGATCCCGATCCGGCGCTGCGGCAGCAAGCCGACCATGTACTGGTTCGCAAACTGTGCGAAAACTTCGAGCCGGATCCAGCCGCCGAGGACCAGCGCTGGGCGCAATGGGTCGAGAACCTGGGCGACGCCGAGGATATCCGGCGACTGGCCCGCTCGGCCCGTTCCTCCACGGTGCGGCGCGCAGCGCTGCAACGCATCCGCGCCCAGGGCTTTCTCGGCGACTGCCTGGCTTCCGAGGCGGACGACGGGCTGGCCGGGGAAATCCTGCAACGCATCGACCAGCCCTCGACGCTCAAGCGCATCGCGCCCGAACTGAAAAAACAGCGCAAACACCGGTACCAGGCACTGGTTCGGCGGCTGGCCGAGCTGGAGCAAGGGAGCGAGCAGCACGACACGCGCGATGAGCTGGCCTTGCAGATCATCCGGCGGATAGAAGCGCTGGCACGCGGCGAAAATCTCGCCACGCGCCGCGAGCAGCTTGTTGAACTCGAGCAGAAATGGCAGGCGCTGCAGGCGCCCGAAGCCGACCTGGCCCGGCGCTTTGACGGTGCCATGGCAATCATTCGCCGGGCGCTGGCCGGGCCCGAAAGGCCAGCCCCCGAAACACCGCCCAAAGCCCCTCCTCCGGCGGTCGATCCGGAACTGGCACAACTGTCCGAACAGGCCGGGGCACTGGCCGCCAGCGCGCTGGACGACAAGACCGGTACCCGTCTGGCGACGCTGGTTTCGCAATTCGATCGGCGCTGGAACGCGATCCGTCATCACGATGACGAACACGCCGCCCTGCGGCAACACTTCCAGGCCCTGATCGGTGAATTGCAGGCGCGGGTCCAGGCACGAGAGCAGTCACGCGAGCAGGCAAGCACGGAAAAGCCGTCGCCGGAAGGTACGGAGAAACCGGCCGAAAGCGGCGATTCGCCATTGCTTGAGGAATTTCAGCGGCGATCCGAAGAGTGCGACCAGGCGCTGGAAGCCGGCGACATAAACACTGCCCACGAAGCCCTGCGCCACGCGCGAAGCGCGCTGGATCGCATCCCGCAACGCGCCCGGCCACGTGCTGCACCCGGCCATCTGCAACGCCTGACCGGGCGGCTCAAGGAAATGCGCGACTGGCAACACTGGTCGAACAATGAATTGCGCGAGCGCCTGATCGAGCGGGTCGGTGAAATCGACGCCGCCGACATGCACCCGGATGCGGTCACTGAACGGCTCAAGGAATTGCGTCAGCGCTGGCAGGAACTGGACCGTCAGGAGATCCTGCCCGGGGACAAGCGCCGCTTTGCCGCGCCCCAGGGCCAGTGGCGCCGCTTCCAGCAGGCCTGCAAGCAGACGTTCGAGGCCGCGCGGCCGTTTCTGGAAAAACGCACGGAAGTGCGCGAGCAGTCGCTCAAGGAGCTCGACCAGTTCCTGGCCGATGCCCGTCAGCTGGTCGAATCCGGGCAGACCGAAGCAGCGGTACTGGTCCGCCACCAGCGCGCCGCACGTGAGGCGATTCGCAATCTCGACACGCTGCCGCCGAAAAGTCGCGGCCGGATGGCTTCCGAGTTGCGCAACCTCATGGATGCCATCTCCGGCCGCATCGAGCAATCCTTCGAAGCGGTCGCCGACCAGAAGCGTCGGCTGATCGCCGAGGCACGCAAGCTGGTGCACGAAAAGGACCGGGCCAATGCCATCGACCAGGCCAAGCGACTGCAGGCCGAGTGGAAAAAGATCGGCAGAACCCGGCGCAAGCTCGATGAGCAGCTATGGCAGGAGTTCCGCGAACCGATCGATCCGCTGTTCGAGGACGTCAAGAAACAACGCGACGAGCAGCGTGCCGCCGAAGAGGAACATCGCGGGAAGCTGGAGCAGCTTTGCCATGAGGCCGAGGAACTTGCCGCACGGGAAGGCCAGTCCCTGGTCGAGGCCACTGGCCCCATGGCCGGGCTGGAAGAGCGTTTTGCCGGGATCTCGCCCATCCCGCCCCACCTGCGCCGGAGATTCGACAAGGCTGTCGGGGAATTTCGCGACCGACTGTCGGCCTTGCGTACCCGGCAGCGCCGCCAAGCCGAAGAGGACTTGATGTCGCTGGCCGGAAAGTTGCAACAGGCCTGGACCGATCTGGTGCAGGGTCGCACGCCGGACTGGAATCCGCCCGACTCGGTTCCGGAGGATCCGGCTGCCAAAGTGCTGGTGGAGCGGCTTGAACAATACCCGACACTGCAGTTGCCGGACGAAAGACAGGCACAGGTCGATGAAAACACCGATCGCGCCCGCCAGGTGGTGGTCGAAATGGAGTGTCTTTCGGGTATCGAAAGCCCCGGGGAGGATCGCCAGCGGCGCATGGATTTCCAGGTCATGCGACTGTCCAGCCGCCTGGGTGAAGGTGCTCACCGACCGGACCTGGCGACCGAACGCGCGCAATTGCAGCGACGCTGGCTGGAAAGTTTTCCGCATCTGCCCGAAGCTCATGCCGCCCTGGAAAAGCGCTTCCGAAGTGCCGACAAGATCCTTGCCGAAATGGTAACTTCTCAGTAAATCCAGGCACTGGCGGCTATCTGAACGGTTGTCAAGTTCTGACGCCGGCGGCCTCTCCGCGCGGCAGTCTCGTGTCTTTCAAATGACTGCCACAGGTTCGATAAAGGGATAAAACAAAAATGAGCGATTCTCCCAGGGAACCTTCGTATCTGCAGTCTGCCCTGCCCCTGCTGGCCTTGATCGCAATGCTGGCCAGCTCGGTCCTGCTGTTCGGCGATGATTCTTCCTATGGCCCCAACCAGATTGCGCTGCTGATTGCCGCGGCAATCGGGGCATTGATTGCCTTCTACAACGGCCATGACTGGGATTACGTCATGGACGGCATTGTGAAAGGAATATCGGTCGCTCTGGGCGCCATCCTGATCATTCTCATGGTCGGTGCGCTGATCGGCACCTGGCTGCTGGCCGGTATCGTCCCGACCCTGATCTACTTCGGCCTCGAACTGCTCAGCCCCAACTGGTTTTATGCCGCCAGCTGCCTGATCTGCGCGATCGTGGCGCTGTCGATCGGAAGTTCCTGGACCACTGCCGCGACCATCGGCGTGGCCCTGATCGGGGTTTCGGCCGGGCTGGACATGTCGGTGGCCGTGACCGCCGGAGCGGTCCTGTCCGGCGCCTACTTTGGCGACAAGATGTCGCCGCTGTCGGATACCACCAACCTGGCCCCGGCCGTCAGCGGCTCGGAATTGTTCAGCCATATCCGCTACATGACCTGGGTGTCGATTCCCGCCCTGGCCATCACCGTTGCCCTTTATTTATTGATGGGCTTTACCGGCCACAGCGATGGCGACGGCGGCAGCCTGCTGGTGATGCAGGACCAGCTCCAGGAGCTTTTCAATATCAACGTCTTCATGCTGATACCGCTGCTGGTCCTGTTCGGACTGGCCGTGGCCGGGCAGCCGGCATTACCCAGCATTTTCATCGGCGCCATGCTGGGTGCCCTGTGGGCCATCCTGTTCCAGCCTGAGCGAGTCGCCGCCATGGCATCCGGCGAAAGCCTGGCTTCATCCCTGCAGGTGGCCTGGCTGGCCCTGTCGGACGGCATCGAAATCGACAGCGGCAATTCCGACCTGGACCGGCTGCTCAGCGGCGGCGGCATGTCGAGCATGCTCAACACCGTCTGGCTGGTCATTTGCGCCATGACTTTCGGCGCGGTGATGGAGTGCGCCGGCATGTTGCGCAAGCTGCTCCGTGGCGTCGTCGGCATGATCAAGAGCACCGCCTCGCTGGTCGCAACGACGATTTTCACCTCTTTTGCAACCAACGTGCTTACTGCAGACCAGTACATGGCCATTGTTCTGCCGGGGCGCATGTTCCGGGCCGAGTACAAGCTGCGCGGTCTTGACCCCCGCGTACTCTCGCGCAGTCTGGAAGGCGGCGGCACCATCACCTCACCGCTGGTGCCGTGGAATACCTGCGGCGTGTTCATGTTCGGTGTACTGGGCGTCAGCCCGCTGGTCTACGCCCCGTATGCATTCTTCCTGTTCCTGGTCCCGATCATCGGCATTCTCTATGCCTACCTCGACTTCAGGATTCTGCGTATTGAACCGTCTGACGAGAGCAGCGGGACTGCGTAGCCATTCGTCTGCAAGCAGGCTCCTGCAAAAGCAGCCTGAGTCTCGGCGTTAACCGCCGTAACGCTGCTTGAGGATCCGTACCCGGCGCAGGTATTCACGCGTTTCGGCAAACGGCGGCACGCCGCGATGGCGCCGGACCGCGTTCTCACCGGCGTTGTAGGCCGCCACGGCCAGTTCCCAGTCGCCGAAATCGGCCAGCAGCACGGCCAGGTAGGCGACCCCGGCGGTGATGTTCTCGACCGGATCGAACGGATCACTCACGCCGAATCGGGCCTGCGTGGCCGGCATCAACTGCATCAGGCCCTCGGCGCCGGCATGCGAAATGGCTTGCGGGTTGAACCAGGATTCGGCGTGCATGATGGCCCGGACCAAGGCTTCATCCACCCCGTGCACATCGGCTGCGGCTCTTGTTTCTGCCGCAAAATCGCCGCGCCGAAGCGGCGTGCTGTGCCAGTCCACCCCCTGGATGCAGGTCCCGTAGCATCCGACGTTGCGCGCATCGGGATAGCGGGACGCGTCGGGCCGGGTGTTGGTCAGGACGATGATGCCGTTCTCATCGGTGTAGCGATACACCTGCCCGGCGGCTTCCGGCAGCGGCAGGATTGCAGCCGCAGACACCAGCAGTGCGCTGCAGGCAAGCGATGCGAATGGATTTCGGCTTTGCATCCTGCCGCCCCGCGCCTGGCTAGAACCCGCCGGTCACGGTAATCCCGCCATCGGCGGTAATGATCTGACCCGAGAGCCAGCCCGAATCCGGGCCGGTCAGGAAGGCGATGACGCGCGCGATGTCCTCGGGCTCTCCGATCCTTCCAAGCGGCGTGGTGCGTTCGAAGTGCTGCACCGTGCGCTCGTCGGCCAGCAGCGCCTGGGAAAAATCGGTCCGGATCAGGCCCGGTGCGACACCGTTGACCCGGATGCCGTCGCTTCCGAATTCCAGCGCCAGGTTGCGCACCAACTGGTTCTCGGCCGCCTTGGACATGCCGTAGGCGCCGATCACGCGGTTGCCCAGCAGCCCGGCGATCGAACTGACCAGCACCACGGCGCCCTGCCCGGCTTCCTTCAGTGCCGGTCGCGCCAGGTGGGCCAGGCGCAGGGCACTGAATACATTGTTGTGCATGATGACGTCGAAGGCCTCGCGATCGACGTTTTCGGAAGGCCCGTAGACCGGATTGCTGGCCGCATTGAGCACCAGGTTGTCCAGCCGGCCATACTGGGCCACGGTGCGCTCGATCAGCGCGGCCAGCTGCTCTTCGTGGCCGACATGGCAGGCGATTGCAGTGGCATCACCCCCGGCTTCGCAAATGGCCTGCACCACTCCCTCGCACGCCTCCTGCCTGCGACTGGAGATGACCACCCGATGACCACGGCCGGCCAGCAGTTCGGCCGCGGCCCGGCCAATGCCGCGACTGGAGCCGGTAATGATGGTGACGGGATGTTGTTCGGACATGGGGCGAGTTTCCTGGTTCGGGCTCAGGCCAGCGATTTAAGATCATCCGTGGGCAGATGCGCGATGCAGTTGGCCCTGGCCAGGCGCCAGCCACGCGCAGGCTCGTGGATGAGCTCGGTGACCGATGAATTGTACATCCTCACGTTGAACTGTCGCTGCCAGGCCAGATCCCGTTTCAACAGGATTGCACTCATCGCGCTGATCACGCCGGCCGAGCTGACGCCGACCACGGCATGTTGCGGACTTCGCGCGGCCAGTTCGAACAGGCGCTGCCCGGCCTGGGCGACACGGTCCGAGAACTCCTGCCACCGACCATTGCGAGCGCATTCCAGTCCGCCGCTCTGCCAGGCTTCCAGAACTGCCGGAAAGAACTCCAGGAACTGCGGCAACCAGGCGACCGGATCAGCCAGGGCATCGTCCAGGTCCAGGTCCGACCCGGAGGGCAGCGGCTGGCGGCTGGCCGCCAGCAGCAATTCCGTGACATGGTACTCATCCAGATCCGGATCCACGGCGCTGCCATCGAGAGCGGACAGGTGCCCCACGGTCTGGCGATGCCGCCGGAGGTTGCCGTGAACAATGCGCGAGGGCCCGTAATCACGTGCCAGCTGCGCGCCCAGCAGTTGCGCCTGGCGGTGTCCGAGTCCGGACAGCCGGTCGTAGTCGTCGGTGCCCAGCGAGCCCTGGGCATGACGAACGAGCACGATACGGACAGGGCTGGAGGTCATGGTCGGCAAGCTTAACTCAACCGGCAATTGGTGCAATGCATTCTCATCAACTCACTGCTTCCGGGCAAGCGGGAGCGAGCAATTCTCCATTTCATGACGTACAGCACGCAACCAGGCCTTGACCGCACCACGCTGGCTCGCTAACGTGTACGGTCCCCCCCCGAACCGAAGAGGCCTGTCAAGATGTTCCAGAAACGCGAAAGCAACGAAACCGAACAAACTCATAACCCGCAAGCCAGCGCTCAGCGAAGCGAGCCGGCGCGGGCGGTCTCTTCCGGCAAGGTGGCGACCATCGGCCCGACCGTGCGCATCGAAGGCCGGTTGGAAGCCGAAGAGGACGTGATCCTGGAGGGTCGGTTCAAGGGGACCGTGGATCTGAAGAAGAACACGTTGACCGTCGGCAAGGACGGCTCGCTGGAAGCGGAGGTCTATGCCGCCACCATACTGGTGGAAGGCAAGGTAGACGGCGACCTTTACGCATCGGAACGGCTGAACATCCGCAAGAGCGCACGGGTCACCGGCAACATCTACGCGCCCAGGATCAGTCTGGAGGACGGTGCCCGATTCCGCGGATCGATCGACATGGATGCCGACTCCGAGCCGTTCCGCAAGGCATTTGGCGGTAAATCAACCAAACCGCCGGCTGAAATCAGTGCAGCCAGACCTTCTGGTTCCCAGCCTTCCGATGCCAGGAAGGCCGAGACCAGCGGGGACGGCAATCCGACAGGCAATGCCGGCAACAAGCAATCATCCGGTACAGCCGGCTGAACCCGGCTGCTGACGCAAGAGGGGATTGTCGAACATGAGCCAGGCTGCTGCCATGGCGTCGGCACGCGCGCGCGGAACTGAATCGGCGGACCATGCGGTCGAATCCATCCGGCTGCCGCTGTTCAAGCAGTGGCTGACGGAGCTGCCGGACGCCAGCCGTCGCCAGGTCTGGCTGGACCTGGGCCGGCTCCAGGTTTGCCTGGTCCCGCATCTGCTGGAACATTCCGCGCGCCTGCTGGTGGCTGACCTGACGATCGGCGGCGAAAGTGGATCCGACCAGCGCGTTGCGCTGGACCGGCTGCTCCCGCAATGCTGCTGGAATGAGCCGCTTGATCGGGTCTGCCTGTGGGATCTGCTGGACTACCTGGAACCGGAGAACCTGAGCACGCTGTCGGCCGAGCTGGCCGGCCATGCCGGCCACGGCTGCCGTCTGCACGCGCTGATTCAGTACTCCAGAGCCGACATGCCGCAAAGCCCGCGCCGATTACGCCTGAAACCGGACGGAATGCTGGAAGTCTCGAACCGCTCGGCGGCGACCCGCACCGCACCGCGCCCCAGCCCCAAGCGACTGGAAAAACTGATGCCGGAATTTGCCGTGGATCGCACCATGCTGCTCAACAACGGCATGCAGGAGTTCGTGCTGGTCAGGAAATAAAAGAAAAAAGGGGTGCCGAAGTCGGCACCCCCTGCTTACGGCATGAAATCAGCGTCAGGCAGCCTTGGCCGCGCTTTCGCTGGATTCCACCTTCGCGCCTTCGATGGAACGGTTGGAGCCGATTTCGATCCGGCGGGGCTTCATCTGCTCGGGCAGCTCCCGCTTCAGATCGATATGCAGCAGCCCGTTTTCGAGCCTGGCGGCATCGACCTTGACGTGGTCAGCCAACTGGAACCGGCGTTCGAACGAACGCGTCGCGATCCCTCGATACAGGAACTCGCGTTGATCGCCGTCCTCGCTCTCGCGCTTGCTGCCGGAAACGGTCAGCGTGTTCTGTTCGGTGACGATTTCCAGTTCGTCTTCGGCAAACCCGGCCACTGCCATCGAGATGCGGTAGCGGTCTTCGCCGCTGGCCTCGATGTTGTAGGGCGGGTATCCGTTACCTTCGACGCGCGAGGCGTTGGTCAGCATGTCGGCCAGGCGATCGAAGCCGATCGCGGTGCGATACAGGGGAGAAAGATCAAACGTTGTCATGGCACTATCCTCCATTTGAGCAATAGATTGAATTCGCTTCCGCCGATTGGCCGGAAACGGAGACCCCTTGCGGCGGCCTCACTGCTCAAATGGGGACCAGCGATGTGATTTCAAGACCCGCGACCGGGCGGGTATGCGGCTTGCGATCAGCGCCGACGAACGCGCTGACGGCGCTTGATCTGGCGCGGGGTAAGCTTGTTGCGGCGGCCGGCATAGGGGTTTTCCGAATCGCGCAGCACCAGCTGGACCGGCACTCCGATCAGTTCGAACTGATCGCGGAAGCGATTGACCAGGTAGCGCTTGTAGCTTTCCGGCAGCGACTTCGTGCGGTTGCCGTGCAGCACGATGCGGGTCGGGAAATTGCCGCCCGGATGGGCGTAACGCAGCTTGGCCGCGAAGCGCTGAACCGTCGGCGGCGGGTGTGCTTCGACCGCGCGCTCCAGCACCCGGCTGAGCTGGCCCGAGGATGGGGTGCGGCAGGCGGCCTCGTAGACGGTCTCGATGGCATCGAACAACTCGCCAAGGCCGCTCCCGTACAGTGCCGACAGGATTACCACCGGCGCCCACGAGACGAAACGAAGCTGATCGCCGGCCTGCTCCAGGCAGCGCCGGCGCTGATCTTCGTCGAGACCGTCCCACTTGTTGAGCACAATGACCAGACCGCGTCCGGCCTCGACCACGTGGCCGGCCAGGCGCGCATCCTGGTCGGTCACGCCTTCCGTGGCGTCGAGCAGCAGGCAGACAACATCGGCGCGCTGCATGGCCTGCATGGCCTTCAGCGTGCTTAGCGATTCCACCGTTTCATGCCGGTGACGCCGACGACGGATGCCGGCAGTATCGACCACGTGAAAATAACGCCCTTCGCGCACCAGGTCGCCGTGCACCGGATCGCGCGTGGTGCCCGGAAGATCCGCTGTAAGCGCGCGTTCGTCGCCCACCAGTCGATTGAGCAGGGTCGACTTGCCGACATTGGGCCGTCCGATCAGGGCCAGGTGAACCACGTCTTCGGCATGTCCAGCCGGGGCTTCGGTTTCGGCCGCGGGCAGTCCTTCCTCGATCTGGCTTGCCAGGACATCCAGCCCGCGCCGGTGCACGGCGCTGATCGGCACCGAATCACCCATGCCCAGCGATGCGTATTCCGCCATTGCCGCCTCGGCATTGATGCCATCGATCTTGTTGATCGTCAGGATCACCGGGCAGCCAAGCCGGCGAATCGATGCGGCAATCTCGTAATCCTCGGTCGAGACGTCGCCGCGACCATCGACCAGCAGCACGACCACATCGGCCTCTTGCAGCGCGATCCGCGTCTGGCGACCGGCATGCTGGATCATTTCCTCGGCATTCGACTCCAGCCCGCCGGTGTCGACCAGAATCACGTCACGACCGGCCACTGTAGCGCGGCCGTAAATGCGATCACGGGTCACGCCGGGCTGGTCGACCACCAGCGCATCCCGGGTCCGGGTCAAGGCATTGAACAGCGTGGACTTGCCGACATTGGGGCGGCCGGCAATCACGACCACCGGCAGTTCGGGATCGCGGCCGACGTCGGCGCGGACGTATGCGGAAGTCACGGCAGGGCGGTCAGGATGAACCGCCGACCCGCCAGGCGCTGACCCTGCCCTTGACATCCAGCAAGTAGAGCATGTTGCCGAGCACCAGCGGCGCACCGGCCGGCTCTCTGCGCGAGCCGCGCTCGCGGGCGACGAAACTTCCGTCGTCGGCGTCCAGCCAGTGAATATAGCCCTCCTGGTCGGCAACCGCGACAAAGTTGCCCTGGATGACCGGGCGTGTGACCCGGCGGCGCAACAGCTGTTCGTTGACCCACAGCGTCGATCCACTGCGCCGGTCGAGCAGGTAGAGACGATCATCCGAACCGCTCACCGCAAGATGGGTGCGCGAGACACTGGTGCCGGTTGGCGAGGCGACTTCCTTGACCCACAGCAGCCTGCCCGAGTCAAGCGCGACTGATGCCATTCTCCGGCCTTCACTGGCGACATAGAGATCCAGGCCGACAACCTGCATTGGCCCATCGATATCAGCCAGTCGATCGAGCTGGGTGCGCCCTTCCGCCATGCCGACGCGCTGCTCCCAGAGCAGTTCACCGGCCTCCAGGCCCAGCGCCGTGACCACGCCGTCATCGTGCCCGATGAATACCTGTTCGCCGCGCACCACCGGGTCGGAGTTGCCGCGCAGGGTCAGCAACGGCACGCTGCGGTCGTAGACCCACTGGCGTCGACCGGTATCGGCATTCAGTCCGAACACGCGGCCATCGATGCATCGCACGACGATCACGCCGCCCTGCAGAACCGGCTGGGAGAGGATTTCCGAGGACAGCTGGGCCCGCCAGATAATCTCCCCGCTGGCCTTGTCGACATTCAGCAACTGGCCTTCCATGGTGCCGAACAGCAGCACATCGTCATACACGGCCGGCCCTGACGAAAGCTCCATGCGAAGGTCGAAGCGTCGCAACTGCCGTCCACGTGCCGCGTCAAGCTGGTGCACACGGCCACGGTAGTCGGCCAACCAGAGGCTGTCCCCGTCTCTGACCAGTGGCAGCGCGGGCGCACTGTCGCCCAGCCCGCGACCCGGCGATGCGGTCCAGACCCGAGACGTGCTCAACGTGGTCTTGAAGTCGGTCAGCTCCAGCGGGTCCCGCTCGGGATCCTTCGAGCCGAAGATGCCGCAGCCGGAGATCAGGCCGACCAGCATCAGCAGCAGCGTCGTGCGCTTGGCGAATTTCATGGCGTGTGATTCGCCGTCAGCCTGGACTGTACGGTATCGAGCTTGATCTCGGCCTGCCGGGTATCCTGCCCGGAGATCCCCAGGGCATTGATCGCGTGCCGATACTCGTCGGCGGCATCGGCCAGGCGCCCGAGATCAAACAGGGCGTCGGCACGGGTTTCATGCCAGAGACCGGCATAACCCGCCGGCGCTTCGCCTTCCAGCAGCCCCAGTGCCGATTCGCCCTGCCCCAGCGCGGTTTCCAGCGCGGCCAGTCGCAGCCGCAGCAGCGGCTCCAGCGCAGGCTGCCTGACTGAATCCAGCAGCTCGCGGTAGAGCGCGGCTGCCTGCTCGGTCTGACCGTTCTCGACCATTGCCGAGGCCAGCAGCATCCCGGCCAGTGAAACGTAGGCATGCGACTTGACTGCCTCGCGCATCGCCTGGTACTGCTGATCTGCCACTGCCAGGTTCTGCCGTTCCAGTTCACCTTGTACCGCGGAGTAATACTCGTTGGCCATCGCCGAACGCTGCACCTGGTAGTCCTGCCACTGGCGCCAGCCGAACAGACCGGCAAGCGCAAGCGCCACGCCCATGAAGATGGAGAAGCCGTTTTCACGCAGCCACTTGCGTACGCGTTCGCTTTGTTCGTGTTCGTCGTAGAGTTCGACAGCCATTTTTCTTCCAGTCAGATTCGAATCACAGGCCGGAGCCCGCGCGAAAAGGATGATAAATCAGTCACCGCCAGGCTGCTCGGCGTCAAACCGGAAATCCACCAGCCACTGCGCCAGTGCATCGCGTGCCAGCGTCTGCTGCGGGTCCGTCCCGAGCAGGTCCTTGACCGTGACCCGGCCTTCGGCAATCTCCTGTTGACCCAGCACCAGCGCCAGCCGGGCACCCGAGCGATCGGCACGCTTGAACTGGGCCTTGAAGCTGCCGCCCTGCAGATCCGTAACCAGACGCAGCCAGGGCAACTGGTCACGCAGCCGTTCGGCCAGCGAGAACCGCTCGGATACCGGCTCGTCGCCGAGCACATAGGCATGCGGTGAAAGCTTGAACCGCTCGGCTCCGGCATTGGCCACTACCAGTTCCAGCAGACGTTCCATGCCCATGGCAAAACCGACTCCGGGGGTGGGACGCCCGCCCTGGATTTCAACCAGGTCGTCGTAGCGGCCGCCGGCACACACCGTGCCCTGGGCGCCGAGATCCGAGGTCACCCATTCAAATACCGTGCGACAGTAGTAATCCAGCCCACGCACCAGTTCCGGATTGATTCTGTATTCGATTCCGGCCTGGTCCAGCATGCCCGTGACCTGCTCGAAATGTTCGCGCGCGGCCGGCCCGACATGATCGATCAGGCGCGGCGCGGCGCGCATCAGCTCGCGCGTGGATTCGACCTTGGTGTCGAAGATCCTGAGCGGGTTGGTTTCCAGCCGCCGGCGGCTGTCTTCGTCCAGCGCCTCGCGCTGCGGTTCCAGCCATTCGACCAGTCTGGCGCGATAGCGTTCCCGATCTTCGCGATCCCCCAGGGTGTTGATCTCGAGCCTGATCCGATCGGCGATGCCAAGCTCACGCCACAGCCGCTCGCCCAGCGCGATCAGCTCCACGTCCACGGCCGGCGTGTCCAGTCCGAAGACCTCGGCGCCGGTCTGGTGAAACTGACGCTGGCGACCCTTCTGCGGGCGCTCATGGCGAAACATCGGCCCGCGATACCAGAGCTTGATTCCCGGCGGGTTGAGCAAGCCATGCTGCAACGTCGCGCGAACCACCCCGGCCGTGCCTTCCGGTCGCAGGCACAGGCTTTCACCGTTGCGGTCGTCGAAGGCATACATTTCCTTTTCGACCACATCCGTGGCCTCGCCGATGGCGCGCGTGAAAAGCTCCGTTCGCTCGACGATCGGAATGCGGATTTCGCCGAAGCCATAGCATTCCATGAGGTGCGAAATACGCCTCTCCAGCCATTGCCAGGCGCGCGCATCCTCCGGCAGAATGTCGTGCATTCCCCGGACGGATTGCAGGGATTTCATCTTGATTTCTCCATTTCAGCCGGCGGCCGATTCATTGCACGCAACCGGCGATGCCAGTTCAGCCTGAACCGGGCCGAGTGGTCGATGGCGGCTGCCCCGGCTGCCGCCTGCAGGTCGATCACCCGTCTTCGAGAGCAGGTGCAGGTGCCTGGCTGCCGACTTCGAACTGCGTGACCCCGGCCTGAGCCAGGTCGTCGAGCTCGAGCGGCTCCCCGTTCAGCGCCAGGCGAACCGCATTGGCCCGTCCCAGCAACAGCCGAAACGGTGCCATGCCGACATACCGATGCTGCTGACCGGCGCGCAGCAGGTCGAATTCGAGTCGCTGACCATCGGCCGCCTCGATTTCTACCCAGCAATCGTCTTCCAGGGTCAGCTCCAGCACCGAGCGCGGATCGAATTCCTCGGTCGCATCCTCGGCCGGGCTGTCCACTGCCGGAATCTCGACCGGCTCCTGCGGCCGTCGCATCGTTGGCAGCAACAGCGCCGAGGCCGAGAGGTGGCTGCTATCGGCGCTGCCACGCCCGGGCTGCCCACCCGTCGCCGCCGGAACCGGCATCTGGCCTTCAAGTTCCGATGGATCGGAGCCGTCTGGTGCCGCGACCACAACCTGTTCGCGCGCGGGCAATTCTCCACCCAGCAACGAGGCACCACCCTGGACGAAAAAATAGACCAGCGGTGGCACGATCAGCGTCGTGACCAGTCCATAGGTCGCGAACCGGACGAAGCGATCCATGCGCTGCCCGGCACGATTGACCGGCAGCACCGTGCGCAACGGTTCCGGCTCGCGCTGTTCCAGGGCCTGGAGAAGTGGTTCAGGATCCATTTCCAGCAGGCGTGCGTAGTTCGCGACATAGCCGCGAAGGTAGGCGCCTGGAATCCCATCCAGCTCGTCCCGCTCGATCTTGCCCAGGATCGTCGTGGTCAGACGCAATCGACGAGAGGCATCCTGCAGACTGATGCCGAGTCGGTTGCGCTCACGCGCCAGTTTCTCTCCGGGCTCTATGCGGAAAATTTCGCCTTGCGATTGCTCTTGTTCTGACATTTTTTAATTCTGTTGCCTCATCTGCGAGGCCTGGGGTGATTGTGGGTACCGTTCAAACAGTATCTTTTCGTAGTGTTCAGCATCGGCCGGGCTGCCCAATTCGTTTTCGACCCGTATTGCCAGCAGCAGTGCATCCGGGTCCATCATACCGGCTGATTCCAGTCGCTGCAGAAAGGCCCGGGCCTGCAGCGCCCGCCCCTGGTCCCAGGAGATCTCGGCCAGGTTGAACAGCGCCGACTGGTTGACCGGATCGAACTCCAGCGTCAGGCGCAGGTACTCTTCCGCCTGATCGACGTCACCAGCCCGGCGAGCACACGATCCCGCATTGGCCAGCACGACCTCGGGCGTAGCGTAAAACGGATCCTGCAGCGCCGCACGGAATTCCCGATCGGCATCGGCATAGCGTCCGACCCGGCACAGCAGCGCAGCGTAGGTATTGTGCGCACTCCCGTCGCCGGGTGCAAGTCTGACCGCCCGGCGCAGATGCACCAGGGCATCCTCCGGCCGGTCGATGCTCTGGTAGACCACACCCAGCGCGACATGCGCCGGTGCGTGATCCGGATCCTGGCGCACCGCCATTTCCAGCTTCTCCATGGCGATCTCGACCTGCCCGCGTTCCAGGTAACCCACGCCCAGCCGGGTATTGATCTCGGCCGCGCGGACCGGGCTGACGCGATCGGCGGAACTGCCGCTGCGACCGGGTTCCGGCGCAGCCGGATTGGAGCCGCAACCGGCAAGCGCCAGCATCATCAGCGCGGCTCCCGCCCACGCGAACCTCATGCCAGCACCTGCCTGGCCAGTTGCTGCTGAACCAGCGCCCGCCGTTGCGAATCGGCCAGCACCTTGCCGACCAGTTGACCGCACGCGGCGTCGATGTCTTCGCCGCGAGTGCGCCGAATTGTGGTGATCAGCCCGCCGTCACGCAATACCTTCTGAAACGCCTCCATCGCCGGCATGCTGCTGCGCCGGAACGGCGAGCCCGGAAACGGGTTGAACGGGATCAGGTTGACCTTGCACGGCAGAGTCGACAGCAGGCGCCGAAGATCTCGCGCCAGCGCCGGCGAATCGTTGACTCCATCGATCATGGTGTACTCGAACGTGATCGACTGCTTGGGCTGGCGGTCAGCCAGGTAACGCTTGCATGCCGCCATCAGCTCGGCCAGCGGATACTTGCGGTTCAATGGCACCAGCCGCGTGCGCAGCTCATCGTTCGGCGCATGCAGTGAAACCGCCAGCGCGATGGCCGGGCCCTCGCGCAGCGCGTCGATGCCGGGCACCACCCCGGCGGTCGAAACGGTCACCCGGCGCGCGGCCAGACCCCAGGCCAGATCGTCGCGCATCAGTTCCAGCGCCGGTCGGACCTGGTCCAGGTTGAGCAATGGCTCGCCCATGCCCATCAGCACGACGTTGGTGATCGCCTGCTGCGCGCCGGCCCGGCGCGCCGCCAGCCAGACCTGACCGATGATCTCGGCACTGTCCAGATTGCGGCTGAAGCCCTGGGTTGCGGTCGAACAGAAGGTGCAGTTGAGCATGCACCCGACCTGCGATGAAATGCACAGCGTGGCGCGGCCGGGCTCGGGAATGAGCACGGTTTCGACCGCGTTGCCGCCGGGCAGCGCCATGATCCACTTGATCGTGCCGTCCACCGAGCGGGTCTCGCGCATCACCTCCGGCGGCCGAATTTCGGCCAGACTGGACAGCCGTGCACGAAGCTCCTGGCTGAGGTCGGTCATGGCCTCGAAATCCGTCACACCGCGCTTGTGCACCCATTGCAGGATCTGGCGTGCCCGGAAGGGCTTTTCCCCCAGCGAGGCAAAAAACTGCTCCAGCCCGGAGCGGCCGAGACCCAGCAAATTGATTTTCGGAGCGAGTTCAGCCATTTACCGGGGTTTTCGCAGTCAATCGCGCGAGTATATCTCATCGTCGCCAAAGAAGAAACCGATCTCCTCGGCGGCCGTATCCTCTGCGTCCGATCCATGCACGGCGTTGGCATCAATGCTGGTCGCGAAATCGGCGCGAATGGTGCCCGGCGCTGCCTGGCGCGGATCGGTCGCACCCATCAGTTCGCGATTGCGCGAGATCGCATCCTCACCTTCCAGCACCTGGATCATGACCGGGCCCGAGGTCATGAACCTGACCAGATCGGCGAAGAAGGGCCGCTCCTTGTGAACCGCGTAGAAACCCTCTGCCTGCTCCTGGCTGAGATGCACCATGCGTGCGGCGACGATGCGCAGTCCGGCGCGTTCGAAGCGGGTATAGATTTCGCCGATCACGTTCTTGGCCACGGCATCGGGCTTGATGATGGAAAGCGTGCGCTGCATCGCCTGAATCTCCTGTCGGAATGATAAAAAAGCAAGGAATCGGAGCCCCGGCTCAAACGGCGACCCCGTCAAACCTCTTATTGTAGCCGCACGGCGGCATTTTCAGCGTGCTGTCACCGGCTCCCAGGCTGCCGAAATCAGCATCCAGTCGCCGTCGTCCCTGCGCCAGCCGGTCTCGATCCGCCACAGTCGCCCCTCGTCTGGCAGCAAGCCGCTCCCAGCGGTTGCCAGGGCGTTGAACGAAGCGCTCGCGCGGTCGCTGCCGCTCAACGAGACCTCGGTGTTGATCCGGCGCACCCGGATCGATTGACGCGCCAGACGCTCACGCATGACCAGCGCACGCAGCCCATTGCGGTCCATGCCGCCGCGCGCAGCGATGAAATCCTCGGCCACCGGTCGCATGAAGTCGCGCACGTGACCGGCCTCGATCGCTTCGGTCATGGCCTCGATCTGCGCCAGGATCCGTTCCTCGTCGGACGACGAATCCGCGCAGCCGACCAAAGCCGGAATCAACAGCAGCAACAACCCTTGCGATCCGATTCGGAGGTTCATCGGCTCATTTGTTTTCCAGCACCGATTCGAGCAGGCGCGACGCGACCACGATCAGGTCGTATTCGGTGATCAGCCCGACCAGCTTGCCGTTTTCGGTCACAGGCAGGCAGCTCAGCTTCTTTTCGCGCATCAGCCGGATGGCTTCGACCGTGGTCGTGTCGGGCCCGATGGACAGCGGATCGGGCCGCATGATGTCGCGCACCATGACCGGCTCGGCATCGCGTTCCAGCCCTCGCGCGATCAGGCGCAGCAGCTGGCGATGGCTGACCAGCCCCAGCAACTGGCCCGAATCATCCTCCACCGGCACATGACGGATGTAGCGCCACTCCATCAGGCTGGCGGCGAAATCGACGATGTCGTCGGGCCGGACCGTGAACAGGTCGGTGGCCATGAATTGCCCGACCGTGCGATAGCTCTCGCGCCAGTCCTGGGCCAGACAGAACTCGGCCAGCTTCCAATCGGCAACCGGCACATTGCCTTCCTGCTGCTCGATCATGCTCGAGGTCAGCGCGCGCAGCCGCTCGTGCAGGCTGCCCTCCTCCTTCATGTTCTCCAGCGACTCCAGCTGCCAGCGCGCACCGGTGCGGCGCTGGGCAACACGCTTCTCGATCACGCCCAGGTAACGGTCGATATCCCGACTGTCGATGGATGCTTCCTTCAGGCCCTCCTCGGCCAGCGGCAGCAGCTCTTCGAGAATCAGTTGCTGGGCCGGCCACTGGCGCTGGTCGAACCAGATCTGCTGGGCGCGCAGACCCTCGCGCGCGGCCGACATGAAGTTCGCCTTGACATCGGCAAAGCTGAAATGCTCGCGAATGTCGTCGATGTGATGCGACAGGCGCGACATCATGCCGAAAAAGAAGGCTGCATTGGCGATCTCATCGACCACGGTCGGGCCGGACGGAATGACCCGGTTCTCGATTCTCAGGTGCGGCTTGCCGCTTTCGGAAATCCCGTAGCAGGCGCGATTCCAGCGATACACGGTGCCGTTGTGCAACATCAGCGCCTTGAGTTTCGGAATTTCGCCACGCCGGACCATGGCCAGCGGATCGTCCTCGAAATCGGTGGTGAGTACCACCCGGAAGCGGGCGATGTCCTCCTTGAAAATCTCGATCACCGACTTGTCGATCCAGTTTTCGCCGAAATGCACCCTCGGGGCCAGACCGCGCGCGGCCAGCGCTTCGGATCGGGCATCAATGGAATTCTCGAACACCGCGATGCGCGACTCGTGCCACAGCCGCTTGCCGAGCAGGATGGGCGAGTTGACACAGGCGGCCAGCAATGGCCCGGTCACCGTCTGGGCAATGTTGTAGAGCGGCGCAAACTCTTCGGCGCCGACCTGGAAATGCACCTGGAAGCTGGTGTTGCAGGCTTCCAGCATCAGGTTGTCGTGCTGGAAGTTGAGCTGGTCGATTCCCTTGATCGCGAACTGGAAGTCCGATCCGCGCAGGCGCCTGAGCGCTTCGTTGAGGGCAAAGTAGCGGGCCGTGGGCACCATGGCATCGAGCGTCAGGTGGTCGCGTGTCAGGGTGGGCAGGATGCCGACCAGCGCCACCCGGCTGTCGACCCGCGCGGCATGCTCGCGCGCGATCGCGACAACCTCCAGGGTTTCTTCTTCCAGCTTGCGCAGGCAATCCCCGCCCAGTCGCAACGGGGAAAGGTTGGCCTCGAGGTTGAACAAACCCAGCTCGTGCGTGAATCGCGGATCATCGAGATGCTCCAGCAACTGCATCGCCGTCATGGCGGGTCGACAGGCCCGATCGACCAGGAACATCTCCTGCTCGGCGCCGATCCGGCGAATTCCGCTTTCGAACATGCCGGCTTCGAGCATTTCTTCCATCGCCCGCGCCTCGCCCAGCAATGCCTTCATGAAAGCCCGACGATCGGCCTCATCGCTCTGCTGCCTTACATTCTGCTCGCCCATCGTCCCTTCCATTCGTTGCCAGTCGCATCGGGCGGCCGAACAGGCCACGCGCCGCCCGTCGAACCCGACATCTGGCGATGATAAACGCAACCCGGCCGCGAATTCCCGACCGCAGTCAACGAAATGTGTCGAAAATGATCGTGGGACTTGCCAGCGTCAACACCTTGTGCGACCCTAACTTCCAGACAGACTGAACAAAAGAAAAGAGGCGAAATTACACCATGAGCGACAAGACCTGGTTGGCCAACTACTCCGAAGGCGTCCCGGCCGAAATCGACATGGCCGAGTTCAACTCGGTGGTCGAGATATTCCAACAGAGTTGCGAGCGTTACGGCGACAGCACCGCATTCGTCAACTTCGGTCGTGAAATCAGCTACCGCGAACTCGACCGGAAAAGCCGCGCCTTCGGCGCCCGGTTGCAGGCGCTGGGGCTTGAGCGAGGTGATCGGGTGGCGATCATGCTGCCCAACCTGCTGCAATATCCGATTGCATTGTTCGGCGTGCTGCGCGCCGGCATGATCGTGGTCAACACCAACCCGCTCTACACCGCGCGCGAGCTCAAGCACCAGCTCAAGGATTCCGGCGCCAGGGCCATCCTGGTACTCGAGAACTTTGCCCATACGTTGGCCGCCGTGCTCGACGACACGCCTGTCGAACACGTGTTCGTCACCGGGGTCGGCGATCTGCTGGGATTCCCGAAGGGGCCCCTGATCAACTTCGTGCTCCGGCATGTCAAGAAGGAAGTCCCCGCGTGGGACATCCCGAATGCCGAACGATTCGATCATGCCCTGACGGCCGGCGAAGGAAAGCCGCTGGACCAACCGAAACTCGGACACGACGATCTGGCCTTTCTGCAGTACACCGGCGGCACCACCGGCGTTTCCAAGGGGGCGATGCTGACCCACGGCAACATCGTGGCCAATGTGCAGCAGGCTTCGGCATGGCTGGACGGGCTGATCGATTACGGTCGCGAAACCATCGTCACCGCGCTGCCGCTCTACCATATCTTCGCGCTGACCGCCAATTGCATGGTGTTCATCAAGTTCGGCGGGCGCAACCTGCTGATTACCAACCCGCGCGACATGAACGGTTTCGTCAAGGAACTGAAAAAGATAAAGTTTACCGCCATGACCGGGGTCAACACGCTGTTCAACGGCCTGCTCCACACGCCGTCGTTCTCTGAAGTCGACTTCAGCAACCTGCGCCTGACGCTGGGCGGCGGCATGGCGGTACAGCGCGCGGTGGCCGAGAAATGGAAGGAGGTCACCGGTGTGCCGCTGATCGAGGCCTATGGGCTGACCGAGACCTCGCCGGCGGCCTGCATCAATCCCATGGATCTGCAGGACTACAACGGCGCCATCGGTCTGCCGATCCCGTCGACCGAATGCCGGGTCATCGATTCGGAAGGCAAGGAAGTGCCGACCGGCGAGCCCGGCGAGCTTTGCGTGCGTGGGCCACAGGTCATGAAGGGCTACTGGAATCGTCCCGAGGAGACGGCCAAGGTGCTCGATGACGAAGGCTGGCTCAAGACCGGCGACATGGCGCGCTGCGACGAGGATGGCTTCTTCTACATCGTCGATCGCAAGAAGGACATGATCCTGGTGTCCGGTTTCAACGTCTATCCCAACGAGGTCGAAGACGTGATCGCCGCCCACCCCAAGGTGCTGGAAGTCGGCGTCATCGGGGTCGAGGATGCCAAGTCCGGCGAGCTGGTCAAGGCCGTGGTCGTGCGCAAGGACGATTCGCTGACGGTCGACGAGGTGCGCGAATACTGCAAGAAGGAGCTGACCGGCTACAAGGTGCCGCGCTACGTCGAGTTCGTCGACGAACTGCCCAAGACCAACGTCGGCAAGATCCTGCGCCGCGAACTGCGCGACAAGTTCGGCGAAGCGAAAAGCAGTTCCAGCTGAGGATCAGGCCCGCCAGCCTACTAGAGCAGTTCATCGGTCGCCGGCGTCGCGCTCAGACCGGACACGCCAACGCCGATCAGCCGCACCGAGACGTGTGACTGATATTCGGTCCAGGCCGTGGCCATTTCGCTTGCCGTGGCCGCAATCACCGATGCCTGGCGGGTAAAGCCCTCGAGCCTGCGACTGCGCGACAGCGTCGAAAAGCCGCCCGAGCGAAGCTTCAGATGCACGGTATTGGCATACAGCCCGCGCCGGGCCAGATGCCGGGCGCAATCTGCGGCCTGGCGTTCGATGACCCGGCCGATTTCGGCCGTATCTTCAAGGTCGTGCTCGAAGGTCCTTTCCTGGCTGATCGATTTACGATTTCGCCAGGCATCGACCGGCCGCTCATCGATCCCGGCCGCGCGCCGGATCAGCTCCTCGGCCTGGCTTCCCAGCCCGCGCCGCAGTTCGTCCGGATCGGCCCGGCGGACCTGGCCGACCGTGAGAATGCCCAGGTCGAAAAGGCGCGCCGCAGTCGCCGGCCCCACGCCCGGCAACCGTCGAACCGGCAGCGGATCGAGAAATTCGCGCTCGGCGCCCGGCTCGATCAGGGTCAGTCCATCGGGCTTGTCCCAGGCCGAGGCCAGCTTGGCGATCAGTTTGCTGGAGCCGATCCCGATCGAAGCGGTCAGCGAAGTCTGACGCGAGATCCGGGTCTTGATGGCGCGCGCCAGCACTACCGGCGACTCACGCGCGCAGGCTGCCGACATGTCCAGAAATGCTTCGTCCAGGCTCAGACCTTCGACCGCATCGCTGAATTCGCGCAGGATGTCGAAGATCTCTTCCGAGACCGTTCGATAGACTTCGTGGCGGGGCCGAACGAAGACGGCCTCGGGGCAAAGCCGGCGTGCGCGTGCTGCCGGCATCGCCGAGCGCACGCCGAAAACCCGTGCCTCGTAGCTGGCCGCGGCCACGACCCCACGCCGTCCGTCTCCCCCTACAATGACCGCGCGGCCGCGCAATGCAGGCCGGTCGCGCTGCTCCACGCTGGCGAAAAAGGCATCCATATCGACATGGAAAATGCAACGCGTAAGTCCGACCGGAGAATGGCTCATGAATGAACTCGCGACCCGGTTTCCCGTCATCGACCGACATGTGTGGCTCAATCATGCCGCGATTTCGCCCTGGCCGCTGGCCGTCGCACAGGCGATGCGTGCCTTCGTCGACGACAATGCCGACCACGGCCCGCTGCACTACGCGCAATGGCTGGAAATTGAAGGGAGACTGCGCCAGCGCGCGGCCACCCTGCTCGGCGGGCAAGCCGACGACGTTGCACTGGTCAAGAACACCTCCGAAGGCCTCTGCCTGGTCGCCGGCGGCCTGCCCTGGTCAGCCGGGGACCGGCTGGTCTACTGTCGGGATGATTTTCCGAGCAACATGCTGCCATGGCAGCAGCTGGTGCCCGATTCGGTCGAAAAGAACGCCGTGACAGTGGACGGGGACGATCCGGAAGCCGCGCTGATCGCGGCCATCGACGACCGGACCCGGCTGGTCGCGGTCAGTTCGGTGCGCTATGACTCCGGCCTGCGGCTGGACCTGGAGCGCATCTCGGCGGCCTGCCGCCGGCACGGTGCCCTGTTCGTGGTCGATGCCATCCAGCATCTCGGTGCGCTGCCGCTGGATGTCGCCGGCGGGATTGCCGATTTCGTTGTCTGCGGCAGCCACAAGTGGCTGCTGGCCCCCGAGGGGCTGGCGCTGTTCTGGTCCTCGCCGGAGGCGCGCGCCCGCATGCGTCCGGTACAGGTCGGCTGGCGCATGTGGCCGGACATGTTCAACTTCGCACGCGGCGACTGGACGGTTCCCGAACCGGCCCGCCGGTTCGAGCCGGGCACCCTGAACATGGCCGGGATCCACGGCCTGGATGCCGCGTTGGGCCTGCTGCTGGAATACGATGCCGGGACGCGATCCAGCGCGCTGCTGGAGCGCTCCGGGCGCCTGATCGAGGGGCTCGCCGAGATTGCCGGAATCGAACTGATCACGCCGCGCGAGCCGGCCCGGCGGGCCGGGATCGTGTCGTTTCGCGGCCATGGGCTGGAGCCACACAAGCTGCATCGCGTACTGGCTGAGAACGATATCCATGCCGCGATCCGCGGAACGGCACTGCGCCTGTCGCCGCATTTCTATACCCCGCTGGATCAACTGGACCGAACGCTGGAAATCATCGCCCGGCATGCCGGCGGCAACTGACACCACAACGGAACCGAATCATGAGCTCGGAGACCTTTCTCTGGCACGACTATGAAACCTTCGGCGCCGACCCCAGGCGCGACCGTCCGTGCCAGTTCGCGGCCCTGAGAACCGACAGCGAACTGGAGCCGGTCGAAGACCCGGTCGTGGTGTACTGCCAGCCGACCCGCGATCTGCTGCCGGCCCCCGAGGCCTGCATGATCACCGGGATCACGCCGCAGCTTGCAATGCAGCGCGGCATCCCGGAATTCGAATTTGCCGACCGTATCTTCCGGCAGATGAGCGTCCCGGGCACGTGCTCGGCCGGCTACAACAATTTCCGATTCGACGACGAAGTCTCGCGCTTTCTTTTCTGGCGCAACTTCATCGATCCGTACGCGCGCGAATACAAGAACGGCAACAGCCGCTTCGACCTGATCGACCTGCTGCGCCTGACCCGCGCGTTGCGCCCGGACGGCATCCAGTGGTGCGACCGTGAAGACGGCACGGCCAGCTTCCGGCTGGAAGACCTCGCCCGGGTCAACGGCATGGAGGTCGAAAATGCCCACGACGCCTTGGTCGACGTGCGCAACACCCTGGGTCTGGCGCGATTGCTGCGCACGGCCCAGCCGCGGCTGTGGCACTGGGCGCTCGGCCTGCGCGCCCGCCACCAGGTGGAAAAGCTGCTGGCACCCGGCGAAATGCTGTTGCACGCCTCCTCGCGCTTTCCGGCTCAGGAACTCTGCCTGGCGCCGGTATTGCCGCTGTTTCGCCATCCCGAGATCGCCAGCCAATGGCTGGTCTGGAACCTGCGCATCGCGCCCGATGAATTCCTGGACCTGGACCAGGACCTGCTGCCGGACCTGCTGTGGACGGCCACCGCCGACCTGCCCGAGGGGCTGCAGCGGCTGCCGGTCAAATGGTTGCGCAGCAACCGCTGCCCGATGCTCGCGCCGATGTCGGTACTCGATCCGGCCGCTGCCGAGCGCACCGGCATCGACGCCGGAGCAGCACAGCGCAACGCAGACCGGCTGCGGCAAAGCACGGAATTCATTTCCGTGCTGGCCGGGCTGACTTCCGCGCCCAGGGCCGGCGACGTGCAGGACGCGGAAACGGCGCTGTACGACGGCTTTGTTTCAGCCTCGGACCGCGGCATGGCCGAACGCGTCCAAAGCTGCGAGCCGGCCCGCATCATCGAACGGCTGGGCGATCCGACAACCCTGTTCGATGATGAAAGGCTGACCACGCTGCTGATCCGCTACCTCGGTCGCCATGCCGAGTCCAGCCTGGATGCATCGTTGCTGACGCAATGGAAGGATTTCTGTCGCCGAAAACTGCTCGACGACCCGGATCTGGCCGGTCTGCGAGTGCCTGAATACCTGGCGCGAATCGATGTCCTGCGCCGCCAGCGCCCGGAGCATTCGGCACTGCTGGACCAGCTCGAGGCCTGGGGCCGCGATCTGGTCGACCCGGGCCGCCAGTCACCGTAAATCACCTCGGTAATTCACTTCGCGAAATTCGGAATTTTCATTCAGGCGGGAAAAATTATGCACATGGCCCGGTTTGAAGCAGCGCACTATCAACTTAGCCCAAGCGCTTCATCCATCACCAAAGAAATACGCTTCAAGTCCCTGATATTAAACTCTTTCTCGTTTTGATCAAATTTTGCCCATTTCTGTGACAGGTTGATGACAGCGGACCGGGCTTGAATCTGCCCACAGAGTTTTCCACAGGTATTGTGGATAAAGAAAGCCGCCTGGAAGGTTCAGGCCACGGCAAGTGACATCTGCGCCGGCGAGTCTTCAACCCGGCTCCGGCCACGGGCCGAACCGTGCAATGCATCACGCAGCAGCCGATCGCTGCGTGGCGAGACGAATTCGACCACGTTGCCGTCCTCGAACTGGAGCATCATGACCATCGGAGGTTCGCCCTTGCGCCCGGCCCGGGCCACGACCCCGGCGATGGTCTTGCCGACGATGGCATTCCTGAATTCCCGGCTGCTGTGCGTACGAATGGTTTGCATGTCCAATCATCCCTTCAAGGTTCGGGACCATTGAACCATCCGGCATTCTCAAAACCCGAGAATCGGAAAGTTTTTCCGACAGGGAAATTCAGTTCGAGACCGGCAGCCGGGAGGCGAAGGCATGGGCGAGCGTGCCGCGGTCGGTGTGTTCCAGTTCGCCGCCCAGCGGCACGCCCTGGGCCAGGCGCGACAGGCGCACGCCGTGTCGCTCGGCCAGCCCGGCGATATAGTGCGCAGTGGCCTCGCCTTCGACCGTCGAATTGGTCGCGACGATGAGCTCCTCGATCGCGCCTTCGCGCAACTGCGCTTCGAGTTGTTCCAGCCCAAGGTCCTCCGGGCCGATGCCGTCCAGCGGTGACAGCCGCCCGAGCAGCACGAAGTAGCGGCCGTCGAAGGCGGTGGCCTGCTCGATCGCGACCACATCACCCGGCGTTTCCACCACGCACAGCAATCGGTCGCAACGCTGGTCACTGCTGCAGATCACGCACAACTCGCGCGAGGTGAAGTTGCGGCAGCGCCGGCAGCGGCCGATATGCTCCATCGCCTGTGCCAGCTGTTCGGCCAGCCTCCGGCCGCCGGCGCGGTCGCGTTCGAGCAGATGCAGCGCCATGCGCTGGGCGGTGCGTGAACCTACGCCTGGCAGGCAGCGGAGCGCTTCCAGCAAGGATTCCAGCAACGGATCGTTCAAGGCAGGGTGAAACCCGGCGGTAACGGCATGCCGCCGGTCAATTCCGACATTTTCTCGCGACTGACTTCCTGCAGGCGATTGACCGCATCATTGAACGCCGCGGCAATCAGATCCTCGAGAACCTCGCGATCTTCCAGCGCATCGGGCTCGATTTCGATCTTGCGTACTGCGTGACGGCCGTTGATCAACACCCGGACCATGCCGCCACCGGCTTCTCCCGGGACCTCGATTTCGGCCAGCTCGCGTTGCGCCTTCTGCAGATTTTCCTGCATCTTCTGCGCCTGCTGCATGAACTGGGCAATGTTTCCTTTCATCCTTGACTCCTTCAATCCTGTGGTCGCACCGAGCCGGGCACCACTTCGGCACCCAGGGATTCACGCATGCGCTGAATGACCGGGTCCTGAGCGATCGCCTGCTCCGCATCGGTCTGTCTGTGCCGCTGGCGCTGTTGTTCCTGAATCGCCGGTGTGCTTTCCAGCGCCCCGTCGTCACCGGCGATCGTGAACTCCAGCCGGCGCTCGACCCCGGTATGCGCCGCCAGGGCTCGCGCCAGACTGGTCTTGAACCGGTCGCTGAGCAGCATTCGATCCTCGGCGGTGTGCAGAAACTCGATGCGCTGGTCGTCCACCGCACCGACCGCCAGCATGCCGGCCAGTGCGCGTACCGATCCGTTGACATCCAGCGCGGCCAGCACCCGCGGCCAGGTTTCGGCCGACAGCCCGCTCGCGGCCGGTTGATCCGCCACCGCCGGCGAACCCGCTGCTGTCGATGAAGCGGGATCGGCCGCCGAGGCAGCCGCGGGAGCGGGAGCAGCCACCGCCGCCGGCTCGGCCACCCCGGATGCCTTGCCGCTGGCCCTTGCGCTCAAACCGGGCGCGGCTTGCGCATCTTCCGGCATCGCGGCCCGGGAGTCATCGTCATTGTCATCGCCGCCGGCCACCCGAAAGGCAAACATTCTGAGCAGCGTCATTTCGCAGCCGGTGCGCGGAGACGGTGCCAGGTTCAGGTCGCGCCGCCCGGTAACCGCGATCTGGTAGTACAACTGGATGTCTTCCGGATCGATGCGCGCGGCAAAATCCACCAGCCGCTCCCAGTCCGAGCGGCTGTCATCGCGATATTCCGGCACTTGCTGAATCAGCGCAACGCGATGCAGCAACTCGGAAAGATCGGCCAGCAACCGGGCCAGATCGCGCGCCATGCAAAAAACTTCCTCGATCGCGGCAAGTGCATCGGCCGGTTTGTGCTCGATCAGCGCCTCGACAATGCGATCGAGCTGGCGCTGCTCGACCGTGCCCAGCATCTCGCGAATCAGATCGGTTTCCAGACGGCTGCTGCCGGCGGCCAGCGCCTGGTCCAGAAGGCTGAGTGCATCGCGCATGCTGCCATCCGCCGCGCGCGCCAGCAGCCGGGTTGCCTCGGGTTTGTGCTCGATTCCTTCCTGACCGAGAATGAACTCCAGCTGGCCGGCAATGCGATCGACCTCGAGTCGCTTGAGATTGAACTGCAGGCAGCGCGACAGGATGGTGACCGGGATTTTCTGCGGGTCGGTGGTCGCAAGCACGAACTTGACATGTTCCGGCGGCTCTTCCAGGGTCTTGAGCAGTGCGTTGAAACTGTGCGTGGACAGCATGTGCACTTCGTCGATCAGGTAGACCTTGAAGCGCCCGCGTGCCGGGGCGTACTGGACGTTGTCCAGGATCTCGCGCGTGTCGTCGACCCGCGTGCGCGAGGCGGCGTCGATTTCCAGCAGATCGACGAACCGGCCCTCGTCAATTGCGATGCAATTTTCACACTCGCCACACGGTCTGGAGGTCACGCCAGTGCCGCAATTCAGACTCTTGGCAAGAATCCGTGCAATGGTGGTCTTGCCCACGCCCCGCGTGCCGGTGAACAGGAAGGCATGGTGCAACCGGCCTTCATCCAGACCATTTGACAATGCACGAACAACATGTTCCTGGCCGACCAGCGCGCTGAAATCACGCGGCCTCCATTTTCGCGCAAGCACTTGATAACTCAATTGAATTCCTCGAACCAGTAGTGTTCAGGCCGATCCTTGCCGTGCTCTTTCCGATCAGCCGACGGTCCGGATCAGTCTACCGCATCCCCGCCCCGGCCATGTCCCTGGAGAGCGCCCCGGCTGACTGTCTGGAACACTCAGGCCCGGTAGAATACTGCAGGTGCAAGCCATCCCCAGCGCAGTTTCGGTCATCATCCCCTGCGGCCCCGGAGAACAGGCCTGGCAGCCGTTGCTGGCCAGCCTGGCAAGGGCCGCTGGCGACCGGCTGGGCGATCGACTGGACGATCATCGACTGGACAATCGGCTGGAGATCATCATGAGCGCGGTCGATCCATGTCCCCGCGAACTGGAAAACCAGCGGGTAAAGTGGCTAAGCGGTGCTCCCGGCCGCGCCGGCCAGCTCAATCGCGGCGTCCGGGCCAGCGGCGGCGACTGGTTGTGGCTGCTGCATGCCGACAGTCGGCCGAACGACGAAAATATCGCGGCCGCGATGCGATTTGCCGCCGACGGCCATCGCGCCATCGGCTGGTTCGATCTGGCCTTCGACCGCGACGGGCCTGCGGCAGTCCGGCTCAACGCGCTTGGCGCAAACCTGCGGTCGCGCTGGTTCGGTCTGCCGTTCGGCGACCAGGGCTTGCTGATGCCGCGCGCGGTGTTCGAGCAGCTTGGCGGGTTCGACCCTGCATTCGGTCGCGGCGAGGATCTGGACTTCATCGTCCGCGCCCATCGGCGCGGCATCGCACTGAAACGACTGCGCCCGGCCCTGATCAGCTCGGCCCGCCGTTACCGACAGCACGGCTGGTTGAGCACCACTTGTGCACACCTGTGGCTTACGCTTCGCCTATGGCAGCGTGCCCGCAAACGCCTTGAAAAGGACTCTTAGTGAAGCCCGCAATCGCGATTTTCGTCAAGACCCCCGGTCATTCACCGATCAAGACGCGGTTGGCCGCGCACCTGGGACGCACGCTGGCCGAGGAATGGCACCGGCTGTCGGCCGCCTGTGTAGCCCAGAGCGCGTGCGATTCCGGCCTTCCGGTCTACTGGGCCGTCGCCGAGGCCTCGGCCGCCGGGGATTCACTCTGGTCCGACCTGCCGGTGCTGGTACAGCCCGATGGATCACTGGGCCGTCGCATGCAGACGGTGCACGATCGTCTGATAGAAGACCACGGCGCCGGTATCCTGGTCGGTGCCGACCTGCCTCAGTTGCGCGCAGCCGACCTGGAACGCTCTCGGCAATGGCTGGCGCCCGACCAGCCGCGCAGAATCCTGGGTCCGGCGCATGACGGCGGTTTCTGGTTGTTTGGCTCCAATCACCGGCACCCGCTGCACGCCTGGCAGTCGGTCACTTACAGCCGCAGTGATACCGCCCGGGAATTCATCCGTGCGCTGGATGGCATCACGCCCGCACCCTGGGAGATGCTGCAACGCCTGACTGACCTGGACGAACTCGAGGACCTGCCCGCGGTACTCAATGAACTGCGCGACCTTCCCGATCCCACCCGCCCCCAGGTGCGATTGATCGAGTGGCTGCGAGAATGCATCGAGCAGGCTGCATGAGTTCGACTTCACGATCATGAACGGCCTGCTCGCACATGCCGACACCATCCGGCTGACCGCCTTTGTCGGTGCCATCGTGCTGCTGGGGTTTCTGCAATGGCGCTTCGGGTTGCGCCACGATGGTCGTCCGGCCCAGCGGCAAGCGGTGAACCTGGGGCTGGTGCTGATCGACACGCTGGCCTTGCGACTGGTGTTCCCGGTACTTGCGGTCGCCTGGGCAGTCACCATCCATGCTGCCGATCAGGGACTGCTCGGGCTGGTCGACGGGCCGATCTGGCTGGAAATCGTGCTGGCCGTACTGGTGCTCGACCTGGCCATCTACTGGCAACACCGGCTCATGCATGCCATCCCGCTTTTGTGGCGGTTGCATCGGGTGCATCACTGCGACACCGCATTCGATCTGACCACCGGTGTGCGTTTTCACCCACTGGAAATCCTGCTGTCGATGGCGATCAAGTTTGCCGTGATTGCCGCGCTGGGTGCGCATCCACTGGCAGTGCTGATCTTCGAGCTGGCGCTCAGCCTGGGCGCGCTGTGGACCCATACCGACATCGCCCTGCCCCGCAAGCTGGATCGAAGCCTGCGCCGACTGTTCGTGACCCCGTCCATGCACCGCATCCACCACTCGACCTGGCGGCAGGAAACCGATTCCAATTACGGCTTTCACCTGTCGGTCTGGGACCGGCTGTTCAGAAGCTACACGGCCGATCCGCGAGAACCCGAGAATAAAATGCCGATCGGCCTGCAAGCTTTTCGCGAGACTCGTGACCAGACCCTGACCGCGCTGCTGCTCAATCCGTTCAGGGGCACAGAGGCCAGGAGATAGGAGATAGGAGATAGTGGGCCAGGCGGCCAAGGGTTGGATCAACCTTGGAGCGCTGCTCGGCCCCTGACCCCTGATCCCTGACCCCTGATCCCTGACCCCTGATCCCTGATCCCTGACCCCTGATCCCTGATCCCTGACCCCTGACCCCTGACCCCTGATCCCTGATCCCTGATCCCTGACCCCTGATCCCTGACCCCTGATCCCTGACCCCTGATCCCTGATCCCTGACTCCTGATCCCTGACTCCTGATCCCTGACTCCTGATCCCTGACTCCTGATCCCTGACTCCTGATCCCCGACCCCTGACGAGATCCTTACAAAAACTGCTCCCGCAGGATGCGTTCGTCCAGCGAGTGCTCGGGATCAAACAGCAATTCGTGGCGCTGCTCCGGCTCCTGATGGATCCGGACCCGGACCACATCGCGCACTTCGTCGTAATCTGCGGTGGCACTTACCGGGCGGCGCTCAGCGTTGAGTACCTGGAATTCAACCTCCACGGCCGCCGGCAATACCGCACCGCGCCAGCGCCGCGGCCGGAACGGGCTGATCGGGGTCAATACCACGGCCTCGGTGCCCAACGGCAGGATTGGCCCATGTGCAGAAAGGTTGTAGGCGGTCGATCCGGCCGCGGTCGCAAGCAGCACGCCGTCGGCGACCAGCCGCTCGACCCGCTCGGTTCCATTGACCAGAATCCGGATGTGCGCCGCCTGGTTGGTCTGGCGCAGCAGCGCGACCTCGTTGATCGCCAGCGCCGTGCACTCGCTGCCGTCGACCGTCTCGGCATCCATGCGCAACGGCGCGAGCTCGAACCGGGCGCTGTCGGCAATGCGTTGCGGCAGATCCTCGATGCTGTAGCGATTCATCAGGAAACCGACCTCGCCCAGATGCATGCCGAAAACCGCCAACTTGCGCGCGCTGTTCTCATGCAGCGTGTGCAGCATGAAACCATCACCGCCCAGTGCGACCAGCACCTCGGCTTCGTCCGGGGTACTGTTGCCGTAGCGGCCGATCAACTGCTCCAGCGCTTCCCGCGCCCGCGGGTGCGAGCTGGCGAGAAATGCGATGCGTGTCGGCTTGTTCACCCGCTCGGCTTGCCCATCAGTCGGTTGCGCTGAGCAACTGCCCCAGCCCGTGCACGGCGACCTGCATGGTCGCGAAATCTGCGGTCGAGGCTGCACGCATTTCCTCCAGCATGGCACGGGTGCGCGCCACGATTTCCTCGTGTCGCTCAAGCCAGATCTCGACCGGGTGCTCTTCGCTGCCGCATTCAGTGAGAATGCGCCGGGTCAGCACGCGGTGATGGTGGAACATCTCGTCGCGCAGATGGCCCCGGGCATGGGCGTGCCATTGCTTTTCGACCGGCAATTCCTCGACTGCCTGGCGCAACCAGCGGATGCACATTTCGTCGAGCAGACGGAAATAGATCCGACCGACTTCGGCCACATTCAGCTCCAGGTTGCGAGCCTCGTCGACAATATCGATGCCGGAATACATCCAGCCAAGCGGTGCGAGCCGGCCGGCAAATTCCGGATCGACACCGGCTTGTGTCAGCTGCTCGATAAGTCCCCGCAGCGATTCGCGCTCGGGCTCGGGCAGGATTTTCGGCAAAGCCTCGCCGAAGTCCCTGATGCCTGGTCCGTAGCGACTGACCTTGCTGGAGATATCGATTGCAAAACCGCCGGGCAAGGTGATCAGCCTGCGGGTGGCCTGGCGCATCAGGTTCCAGATATCCAGATAGATGCGTGTCTGGAGGTCGGCCGCCACACTGGCATCCAGTGTTTCGAGCTTGCGCCACAATGAGCGTGCCTCGAACACTTCCCTGGCCACCGTGAAGGCCTTGGCCACGGTGGCCGAACTGGCGCCGGTGTCCTCACGAATGCGCATCGCGAAGTAGGCGCCCATGCGATTGACCAGGTTGTTGGTCACGCGCGTGGCGATGATCTCGCGCTTGAGCCGGTGCTGCAGCATCAACTCGGCGAAATTCTGCTGCAGGGGCTGCGGGAAATAGTCCTCCAGTTCCCTTGACAGGTACGGATCTTCCGGCACTTCGGACTCGAGCAGCTCCTGGTACAGCGTGATCTTGCTGAACGAGAACAGCACCGCAAGTTCGGGCCGCATCAGGCCCTGTCCGCGCGCCACGCGTTCGCGCAATTGCTCTTCGTCGGGCAGGTCCTCAAGATCACGATCGATCACGCCCTGGTGTTCCAACATGGTGATGAAATGCGCCTCGGCACCCAGGCGCTCGGAGGTCATGGCCTCCATCATGCTCAGTGCCTGGGTCTGCAGGTAATTGCTGCGCAGCACCAGGGCTTCGACCTCGTCACTCATTTCACCGAGCAGGCGATTGCGACCGGCCATGTCCAGCTTGCCTTCGGAGACCGCCTGATCGAGCAGGATCTTGATGTTGACTTCGTGATCGGAGCAATCCACACCGGCGGAGTTGTCGATGAAATCGGTGTTGATGCGACCGCCATGGAGCGCGTATTCGATGCGTCCCTGCTGGGTAAAGCCAAGGTTGCCGCCCTCTCCAACCACGCGACAGCCCAGTTCGCAGCCGTTGACTCGCACCGGGTTGTTGGCCAGATCACCGACTTCAGTGTGCGACTGGTGTGAAGCCTTGACATACGTGCCGATTCCGCCGTTCCATAACAGATCGTATCCGGCCCCCAGAAGCTTGCGGATCAGCGCGTGCGTAGAGAGTTCCTGTTCCTCGCAGTCGAGCCAGGCCCGAACCTCGGGCGACAGCGGAATGGACTTGGACTGGCGAGAAAACACCCCGCCACCTTTCGAAATCAGGCTGCGATCGTAGTCCGACCAGCTAGAGCGCGGCAGCCGGAACAGCCGATCACGCTCGTTCCAGGACGTTTCCGGATCCGGATCCGGGTCCAGGAAGATGTGCTGGTGGTTGAATGCCGCCTTGAGGCGAATCTGCTTCGACAACAGCATGCCGTTTCCGAAAACGTCGCCGGACATATCGCCGATGCCGACCACGTCGAACGGCTCGGACTGGGTATCCAGGCCAAGTTCGCGGAAATGCCGCTTGACCGACTCCCAGGCACCCTTTGCGGTAATGCCCATCTTCTTGTGGTCGTAACCATTCGAACCGCCCGAGGCGAAAGCATCTCCGAGCCAGAAACCGTGCTCGATCGAAATCGCATTGGCGATATCCGAGAAGGTTGCCGTGCCCTTGTCTGCGGCCACCACCAGGTACGGGTCGTCACCATCCAGTCGGACCACGTCGTGCGGCGGCTTGACACGGTCGCCGTCCAGGTTGTCGGTGATATCGAGCAGGCCGTTGATGAACGAGCGGTAGCAATAGACCACCTCGGCCATGATCTCGTCGCGATTTTCGGTCTCGGGCAACTGCTTGACGAAGAATCCACCCTTGGCGCCCTGGGGCACGATCATGGTGTTCTTGACCGTCTGCGCCTTCATCAGGCCCAGCACTTCGGTGCGAAAATCCTCGCGCCGATCCGACCAGCGCAAGCCGCCGCGGGCAACCTTGCCGCCGCGCAGGTGAACGCCCTCCACGCGTGGCGAATATACCCAGATCTCGCAAAACGGGCGCGGTCTGGGCAAGTCCGGCAGGCTGGACGAATCGAGCTTGAAACTGGTGTACTCGTGCGGCTGACCACGCGCGTCAAGCTGAAAGTAGTTGGTCCGCAGCATGGCCCGGATCAGGTCGGCGAAACTTCTCAGGATGCGGTCCTGGTCGGCACTGGAGATGCTGTCGAGCAGACGCAGCAATGCCTTGCGCGAAGCCTGCGGGTTGGTGTGTTGCGACGATTCGCGGCCGCTGCAGACCGCGTCCAGGAACTCGACCAGAACCGGGTCGTCGACCGAACCGGCAAGCTGCTTGAATTGCTGCTTGAGCTGGCGTGCGGCTGCCGAACGCACTGCACGCCCCTCATTTGCACGCGACGGGTCGAAACTGCTCTCGAAATATTCGATCAGCAGCCTGGCGGCCAGCGGCCAGGCCGCCAGCGTCTGCTCCATGTAGGCAAGTGAAAAAGGTGAACAGGCCTGCTGCAGGAACTTGGCACAGGCGCGCAACAGACCGGCCTGGCGCCAGTCCAGTCCGGCCAGCAGCACCAGCCGGTTGAATCCATCGTTTTCACATCGCCCGCGAAAAGTCTGCTCGAACGCCTGCTGGAAGCGATCCCGGATCAATTCCAGGTGAAAGTCGAAAGCAGCTTGCGGCTGCATGTCAAAATCCTGAATCCAGATCCGGTTGCCATCTTCCAGCGCCAGCTCGTACGGGCGTTCGGAAACGATGCGCATGCCGAGATTCTCCAGCATCGGCAATACATCGGACAGCGGGATCGGGGCTTCATACTTGAAGATCTTGAAACGCAGCATGCCCTGCGTCCGCCTGCGCGGCTTGTACAGGCTCATCTGCAGGTCTTCGACATTACGCAGCGCCGCTGCGGTCAGCACGTCGAAACTGGCCACATGGGGCGCGACATCGCCCTGGTAGCTCATTGGAAACGCCTGCCCGAAACGGCGAAGCAGATTCAGCCCTTTTTCCTCACCGCACTGGCGAACGAGGATCTCGCCCAGCTCATCGTCCCAGCTCCGGATCGCCTGCTTGATGCGCTGCTCGATGTCGCTGACATCGAATTCGGCCTGGGTGCCAGGGCGCTGGCGCACGATTACGTGCATCCGGGCCAGGCGGGACTCACCGACCTGGACCGAGAAATCCAGCCGATCGCCCTTGAGCGCGCGTTTCAGGATGGTCTGGACCTTGCGCCGGTTCTCGGTATTGAATCGATCCCGCGGAATGAACACCATGCACGCATGGAACCGGCCGAAACGTTCACGACGCACGAACAGCCGCGTCTGTGAGCGCTCCTGCAGGTTGAGAATGCCGACACTGATCTCCATCAGCTCATCGACCTCGGCCTGGAACAGCTCGTCACGCGGCAAGGTTTCAAGAATGTGCAGCAGCGCCTTGCCGGCGTGCGATCCGGGCCGCAGGCCGGATTCGCGCACCACCCGATCAACCTTGACGCGAACCAGCGGGGTGTCCTGGCAGCGACGAATGTAGGCGCCGGAGGTGAACAGCCCGATGATGCGCTTTTCACCGCTCACCCGGCCTTGTTCATCGAAGCGAAGGATCGAAATGTAATCCATGTAGCCGTCGCGATGGACGGTAGCCCGGCCGTTGGTCTTGGTAATGATGATCGGCCTGACCTGTTCGCGCGGCACCCGGGTCTCGCCGGAAAGTTCGCTCAGCGGGCGCATCGGGTGGCTTGACGAGCGAGCACGCATCAGCCCCAGGCCGCTGTCCTCGACCGCCTGCAGTACGCGCTCGTCCTGGTGCTCCTGGATTTCATACTCGCGGTATCCAAGGAAGGTGAAGTGGTCATTGGCCAACCACTTGAAGAACTCACGCGCCTCGGAGAGGTCCTCTGCATCCAGTCCCGAACGGCTCTCGGCCAGCTCGTCGGCGATTTCCATCGCTTTCTGGCGCATCTCTTTCCAGTCCTCGACCGCGACCCGGACATCGGCCAGGGCCGAGAGGATCCGGCGCTTGATCCGCGCCAGCATTTCCGGTGATGTCTGACGGTCGATGCGGATGTGGATCAGCGACTCGCTGGCGGCTTCGTCATCATCAGGATCGTGGCCGAGCCCCAGCAGATGTCCGCCCTGATCTCGGCTGATCCGAAGCACCGGATGCAGGATCAGGTGGACCCCGAGCTCGAGCCGGGACAGCGCGAGGTTGACCGAATCGACCAGAAACGGCATGTCGTCGTTGAGGATCTCGATCACGGTATGCGTGGACCGCCAGCCGTGCTGGTCGCGATCGGGATTGGTGATCCGGAACTTGATCTCGCCGGGCTTGCGCTGACGCAGAAGCTCGAACGCACCTTGCACCATGCCGACCTGGTCGGCGATATCGGACTCGTCGGATTCCAGATCCGGCACGCTGCGCAGAAACTGGCGCGCGAATTCCACCATAGCCGCGGGAACCTCGTTTCCGAGGGCCTGAATCAACTGATTGATGTTGTTGTTCCTGTGCATGCCGGTATCGCTCGAACCTCCCGTCGTCGAGTCCTTTTGCGAATGTTGCTCGGTTAGCCTGAGCCCCACAATCAGGGCTAGCGCAGCCCGGTCTCCTGCCTGCTGATCACCAGGCGCTGAATTTCACTGGTGCCTTCGTAGATCTCCGTGATCTTGGCATCGCGGAAATAACGCTCCACCGGCAGTTCCTTGCTGTAACCCATGCCGCCGTGGATCTGTACCGCCTGGTGGGCTATCCACATCGCGGCTTCAGAGGCATACAGCTTTGCCATCGAGCCGTCCAGCGTGAAACGCCCGCCGCCGGCCTGCGCCTGCTGCTTGGTCCAGGCCGCACGCAAGGTCAGCAGGCGCGCAGCCTCCAGCCGCACTTTCATGTCTGCGATCTTGGCCTGAATCATCTGGAAACTGCCGATCTCACGCCCGAATGCCTTGCGTTCGCGAACGTAGTCAAGGCTGGCCTCGTAGGCAGCCTGGGCAATCCCGACCGCCTGGGCGGCAATCCCGATCCGACCTGCATCGAGCACGCCCATCGCAATCTTGAAGCCCTCTCCTTCCTGACCGAGCCGGCATTCGACCGGACACTGGTAATCATTCAATTCGATCTCGCAGGTCGCCGAGGCTCGAATGCCAAGCTTGGGTTCGGTCTTGCCGCATGCGAATCCCTCGCGCCGGGAGTCAATGATGAAGGCCGAAACACCGCGCGCCCCGGCCTCCGGATCGGTCATCGCGAACAGCACCAGGTAGCGGGCATGCGGCCCTGAAGTGATCCAGGACTTGCGGGCATTGATCAGGTAATGCTTGCCGTCGCCGGACAGCACCGCGCGCGATTTCATGTTCGAGGCATCCGAGCCCGACTGCGGCTCGGTCAATGCATAGGCGCCGATCTCGGCACCGCTGGCGACAGCACGCACGAAGGTATTCTTCTGCTGCTCGGTCCCGCTCTTGAGAATGCCATTGCAGAACAGCGAATTGTTCACGCTCATGATCGTGCCATGGGCTGCGTCGGCGGCGGAGACTTCGATCATCGCCAGCACATATCCGATCGCATCCAGGCCGGCCCCGCCGTATTCCTCGGGCACCTCGATGCCCATCAGGCCCAGTTCGCCCATGGCCTGAATGTTTTCCAGCGGAAACTCGCCCGACCGATCGAATTCGGCCGCCACCGGCGCGATGCGCTCGCGCGCGAAATCACGCGCCGCGGCCTGGATCATCTGCTGTTCTTCAGTAAACGTGAAATTCATTGATGTCCGCTTCCGTACTGTAAAAATCGGGCCCGTCCGTGCATGGCATACACGCGGAACCCTGACCTGAAAAATGATTGGCGCGAGTATATCACCCACGCCTGAAACTTCGTGCCCGCTGCCGGCCGGAAAGCACACCATGACAATCCTTCCGGCACCCGGTATCGAGATATGCCGCGAGGAAAAATTTGCTGGATTGTGAGCCCGCTCACTTGTATAGCCGGCACGAATGAGCTAAACTTTCGTTTCCGGTTTGGGGTTCCCCCCTTCCCCGATCCGGATTGTGGCCGAGGTTCCCCCCTTGCCTCGGCCACTTCTTTTATGCCGAGGTGGCGGAATTGGTAGACGCGCTGGCTTCAGGTGCCAGTGTCCATCAGGACGTGGAGGTTCGAGTCCTCTCCTCGGCACCATTTATCTGGTGCGCAATTCAGGGTGTGCCGGCTTTGATGCCGGTCGGAGCAAGAGAAGGCCGGGCCTCAGGGCGGGACAAGTAAACAGACCGCTCGCTGCGCTCGCTCAATAGTCAATAGAAAAAGCCCCAGAGCCCGGGCACCGCGCAACCGCCGCGCAATGCCCCGATTCCGCTTTTCTATTTTCTATTCACTATTTACCATTTACCTTTCAGACGAATTCTCCTGACTCCGAGCCCGGCCGGCACCTGGACGGAGTCCACCAAGGTAGAATCTTCCCCGCAACGCCGAGGTGGCGGAATTGGTAGACGCGCCAGGTTTAGGTCCTGGTGGGATTTCCCGTGGAGGTTCGAGTCCTCTCCTCGGCACCACTTTTCTGGTGCGAGATTCAGAGTGTGCCGGCTTTGGCGCTGGTCGGAGCAACGGAAAGCCTGGCGCCAGGGCGAGGCAAGTAAATAGAAAATAGAAAATAGACCGCTCGCTGCGCTCGCTCAATAGTGAATGGCAAAACCCCAAAATCCGGCCTCTTGGCAAGCGTCGCGTCGTGCCCCGATTCCGTTTTTCTATTTTCTATTTTCTATTCACTTCCCGAAATCACGCACTGGTCGCGAACGACACCCGCACCCGCCCGACTGGCCCGAGCGCCGTCAGAATGCGTTAAGCCCCGTCAGCTCGCGCCCGACCACCAGCTGGTGGATGGTTTCGGTCCCTTCGTAAGTGATCACCGATTCGAGATTGAGCATATGCCGGATGGCAGTGTATTCCAGCGTAATGCCGGCACCGCCCAGCAGGTCGCGGCATTCGCGTGCGATATCCAGCGCCATGCGCACATTGTTCCACTTGGCCAGACTGACCTGGGTTGGACTCATCTTGCCGGCATCCTTGAGCCGGCCGAGCCGAAGCGACAGCAACTGGGCCAGTGTGATCTGCCGAGCCATCTCGGCCAGCCTGACCTGCACATGCTGGTTGGCCGCCAGCGGCCGCTTGAACAGTTCCCGATCGGAGGTGTAGCCAAGCGCTTCGTCCAGGCAGGCAATCGCCGCACCTATCGGCCCCCAGGTAATGCCGTAGCGGGCCTGGTTGAGGCATGACAGCGGGCCCTTGAGGCCGCACACACCGGGCAGGCGGTTATCCTCGGGTACCCGCACACTGTCGAAGTAAAGCTCGGAGGTCACCGAGGCCCGCAGCGACATCTTGGAGCTGATATCGCGCGCCTCGAAGCCTTTTGTCCCGGTCTCGACGATGAACCCCTGGATCCCGTCGTCGGTGCGCGCCCAGACAATGGCAATATCGGCGATGGTGCCATTGGTGATCCACATCTTGGCGCCGTCCAGAATCCACTCATCGCCATCGCGCCGGGCGTGGGTCTTCATGTTGCCCGGGTCGGAACCGCCGTGCGCTTCGGTCAGCCCGAAGCAGCCGATGATCTCGCCGGCCGCCATCGCCGGAAGCCAGCGCTGTTTCTGCTGTTCCGAGCCGAACGCATGAATGGGGTACATGCACAGCGAGGATTGCACCGAAACAAAGCTGCGCAGGCCGGAATCACCTCGCTCCAGCTCCTGGCAGATCAGACCGTAGCTGACCGCGTTGAGCCCGGCACAACCGTAACCTTCCAGGCTGCAGCCCAGCAGGCCAAGCTCGGCAATTTCCGGGATCAGTTCACGGGGGAAACGCCCCCGCTCGAAACATTCGGCAATCAGCGGGAGCGCGCGCTGGTCGACGAACCGCGCCACGGATTCACGGATCATCCGCTCTTCTTCGGTCAGTTCGTCGCCAATGGCGTACAGGTCAAGCGGATCCAGCTTCGGCATTGAATCTCCTTGCAAGGGTGAGACGCAGCGCTGATCAGAGCGGATCGGCAACTGCTGGTTGAGGGCCGGTGAATTATATCAGCGTGCACGCACGCATCTCCGGCGGCTCGCTATAATACGACGCTGTTTCAACCGGACCGGAATCCATGCGTCTTCTGTGGATCTTCACGCTGCTTCTGCTCAGTCTTCCGACGGCCTCCAGCGCCCAGGGGGACCCTGACCGCGGAAAGGAAATTGCATACACCTGCACGGGCTGTCACGGCATCGCGTTCTACAAGAATGTCTACCCGACCTATACCGTACCCAAGCTGGGCGGCCAGAATTATCAGTACATTGTCGACTCGCTCAAGGCATATCGCTCCGGCGAGCGCCGGCATCCGACAATGCAGGCGCAGGCCAATACCCTGTCGGATCAGGACATGGCCGACATCGCGGCCTGGTTCGTGCAATTGACGGAGGAAGAATCATGATCCGGCTTCAACTTTTCGTCGTTGTGCTGATGGGCATGCTGGTTGCCGATGCCGCGCTGGCCCAGGGCGACTACCGGCGTGGTCTGGAAAAATCCCAGGTGTGCCAGTCCTGCCACGGTCGGACCGGCGCCGAATCGCTGATGGACAGCTATCCGATTCTGGCCGGCCAGCACGAGGATTACCTGATCCACGCACTCAAAAGCTACCGCGACGGCGGTCGCAACAATGCCGTGATGCAGGGCTTCGCCAACGACCTGAGCGATCAGGACATCGCCGATCTGGCCGCCTGGTACGCGCGCCAGGAACGACTGCAGGACCTCAAAATAGACTGATTTGAAAGCAGTAAATAGAAAATGGTAAAAAGTAAATAGAACTGCGGGATCGGGGCATTCTGCAACGGTAGCCCAGTGCCCGGCCCCTGGGGTTTTTCTATTTTCTGTTTACTTTCCGCCATTTCCTGTTTTCTCGTCAGGCGTAGTAAGGATTCTCGCCACTGGCGTGATCGGTGGCGTCGCGTACTCCGCTGATTTCCGGCACCAGTTCGCGCAACTGGGTTTCTATGCCCTGCCTCAGCGTCACGTCGACCATGCCGCAGCCATGGCAGCCGCCGCCGAACTGCAGGATGACTTCGCGCTCATCGGTCACTTCGACCAGCCTGACCACGCCCCCATGTCCGGCCACCATCGGATTGATCCGGGACTCCAGTATCCAGGCGACACGATCCTGCAGGGGTGCATCTTCGCCCGGCCCCTGGCCGCGCAGTTCCGGTGCCCGGATATTGAGTTCGCCACCGGTCTCGCTGGTTTCGAAGTCGATGATCGCGCCGGCCAGGGCATTTCCGCTGTCGGCGCAGACAAACAGCGTGAAAGAACCGCAATCGATCGGCCGATCATCGGCCTTTTCCGTGCCCGGCGGGCAGAAGTTCAGGGACACATCGGCTGCCGGGGTCCCGGCGTTGCGGGTCGATAGCCGAAGGTGAGTGCCGTCGGGCTGCTCGGCCAGCAACCTGGCAAAGTAATCACGGGCGGTCGGGGTAACTGTGAGCATGGCGATATCAGCAAGCTGGGTTCGTCTGCAAGTATATCGAACTGAATCAGTCCTGTTTCAGTTTCGATACCAGCCACGGCAGGGAATGGTCCAGCCGCCAATCCATTCCGCTGTGATTGCCATCAAATTCTTCATGGTGATGGGCGATGCCGGCCGCCGTCAGGATGTCGTGCAGTTCGCGTGTGCCGTAGTGAATGTAGTACTGGTCGCGGTTGCCGGCATCCAGCCACAATCCTCGCAGGTTGCCCAGCCGATCCAGCCGCTGTGCCGGCCAGCACACGGGATCGAATGCCAGCCAGCGCCGCCAGACCGGCTCCAGAACCCGGCCGGTATGCAGATCGAACGGCAGGTCCAGGCCCAACGGCTTGTCGGCGGCCGGTGAGTAACTGCCGGCAAGACACAGCACCATGAGCGTATGGAAGGCGCGATGCGAAGGTTTGCGGGCGCGCCAGAATGCGCGTACGAAGGCCTCGGGGTCCCCTTCCCACTGCGCCAGCTCATCGCAGGCGCTGACGAAATCGCGCTGGTAGACCCGATCGAAGCCGCAATCGCCGGCATGACATGCAACACCCCCGAACTGGTCCGGGTATTCGCAGGCCAGGTGCAAGGCGCCGAATCCGCCGGAGGATTTGCCGAACAATCCGCGCGCGCCCGGCTCGCCGATCGCACGGAAGCGCGCCTCGACCGCCGGAACCAGTTCCTCGACCAGGTGGCGCGCGTAATACCCCAGCGCGGGCGAATCGACATACTGATTGCCGCCCAGCGCCGTGTAGCAATCGGGCATCGCGACAATCACCGGTGCCAGCCGGCGCTCGCCGATCAGCCGATCCAGCCGATGCACGAGATTTTCGCCATGATTGCGCCAGCCGGGCTGGGCCAGCCCGGAACTGGTGTAGGCGGCCAGGCTCCACAACACCGGGTAGTGACGCCCGCTTTCCTCATCATGGCCCGGCGGCAGATAAACCGGTAACCCGCGCCGGACCGGATCGCCCAACGGATTGCATTCGGCCAGAATGGCCGAATCAACCGTCAGCCATTCGACCCGACCGGCAGGGTGGGCAGCAACTGGACGCAGCGGTACGGGACGAGTTCTGACACTCATGCCGAACGGTTTATCGGGACCACCGTTCGCTGACGCGCCGGTATGCGATCGAGCTCGGGCACCAGCAGCATGAGGATTTCACGCAGGCGAGTGGAATCATAGCGCTGCACCGCCAGATCGCCTTCACGAATCAGATCGAGCAGCCGATCGACGGATTTCCCGCCATTGCGCGCCAGCAGAATCTTGGGATGCGCCGTACTGGAGTAGTCTTCATGGGCGTGAAACAGTTCCTCGAAAAGCTTTTCGCCGGGTCTGAGCCCGGTATACACGATCTCGATGTCGCGGCCCGGCTCCTTGCCGGCCAGCCGAATCAATTGCTCGGCCAGATAGCTGATGCGCACCGGCTGACCCATGTCGAGCACGAAAACCTCGCCGCCCTGCCCCAGAACGGCCGCCTGGAGAATCAGCTGGCCGGCCTCGGCGATGGTCATGAAATAACGTGAAATCTCGGGGTGAGTGACCGTGATCGGCCCACCCTTGCGAATCTGCTCATTGAACAGCGGCACCACCGATCCGGTCGAATTGAGCACATTGCCGAAACGAACGGTGATGAAACGGGTTGTTTGCGAGGCATCGAGCTGCTGGCATAGCAGCTCGGCCACGCGCTTGGTCGCGCCCATGACATTGCATGGGTTGACTGCCTTGTCGGTCGAAATCAGCACGAACGTACCGACCTGGTGGCGAATTGCAGCCTCGGCCATCCTGCGCGTGCCGATGATGTTGTTGCGAAACGCCTCTCGCACCTGTTCCTGCAACATCGGCAAGTGCTTGTAGGCCGCCGCGTGAAAGATCACATCGGGCTGGTGGCGCGAAATGACCGTTTCGACTGTCGCCGGATCGCAGATGTCGCCCAGCACCGAATCCATGATCAGGTCATGGAATTCGTAGCGCAGATCACGATCGATGCGATACAGGTTGTACTCGGAATTGTCGAGCACTACGAGACCGGCCGGATCCAGACGCGCGATCTGGCGACACAGTTCGGCACCAATCGATCCGCCACCGCCGGTGACCAGCACGCGTTTTCCGGCCAGACCCGACCGGATCCGGCTCCAGTCCAGCGAAACCGGATCCCGGCCCAGCAAATCGTCGATTGCGACCGGCTTGATATCGGAAAACCGGCTGATACCCGCGCCCAGTTCCTTCAAGGCGGGCAGTGTCTTGAACTCGACGTCGGACTGCTCGCACAGTGAGACCACGCGTTGCATCTGCGCATTGGTGGCCGAGGGGATCGCAATGATCACCAGATCGATGGCCGCCTCGCGCGTCACGCGCGGCAGACGCTGAACACCCCCCAGGACCGGCACGCCGTTGATTTCGGCACCCTTGAGTCGAGGATTGTCGTCAAGAAAACCGACCAGCTCGAAGCCGCCGCGCTGGCGCAGTTCGTGCAACAGCAGCCGACCGGAGCGCCCCGCGCCGACCAGCAGGGTGCGCTGGGAGGTCCGGCGCCAACGGATTTCGGTACGCATGTCCTTGAACACCCGAAAAACCAGGCGTGGCAGTCCAAGCGCGACCAGCAGAATGATCGGGTACAGCCAGATCATCGGCGCGACGAGTTGAGCCGGGTACTCCAGAATCAGCAACACCGTGCCGATGGCCACTGCGCCCAACAACGAAGCGCGCACCAGATTGCCCAGATCCGGCAGGCTGGCAAACCGCCAGAGCCCACGATACAGGCCAATCCGCCAGTAGACGAACCCTTGCAGTCCCAGCAGCATGAGGCCTTCCAGAACCAGCATGGCGGCCGACGGCCAACCGGTCTCGAACAGCAACTGGGCAGCGTTGCGCGCGACCAGCCAGGCGACCAGCGCCATGATCAGATCGTGAGCCGCAACCAGCACGCGCAGATTCTGGTGCCGGGGCAGTTTTCTCAACAAACGCGCGGTCATTCGGTCATCCATTCATTACGAACCCCTTGCCAGCCATGAACCATAGGCCACCGAGCACGCATGCTACAACGACTCCGACTGCAAGGTCCATTTCCGGCCGGATCGCAACCAGCAGGGTGGCCGGCACGACCAGCACGATATTGATCCCCCACCACACCATCAACATCTGCCAATGACTCCATCCGGAGCGGAGCAGGCGCTGGTAGGCGTGACAACGGTGAGGAGTATACCATTGCTCCCCGCGGGCCAGCCGCCAGGCCAATGTCAGCGTGGCATCGACCACGAACGGCGAGACGATGATGAATGCCGCAATCACGCCGATCGTGCCGGACAACGTGCCCATCAGAGCCAGCGCCGCCACCCCCCAACCCAGCGGCAGCGAGCCTGAATCACCGAGAAAGATCGTCGCCGGCGGCCAGTTCCAGCAAAGGAAAGCCGCACTGCCTGTGGCCAGCAGCAGCGCCAGCCAGGATGCGATCTGTTCGCCATTGAACCAGAAAACGGCGGCAAAAAGCAATGCGCTGATCAGGGTTTGCGATGCAGCCAGCCCATCGGAACCGTCCATGAAGTTGAACAGATTCATCAACCAGATGATGGCAACCACGGCCAGCGCCGACCAGAGCAGCGGAGCAGAAAGGGAATGACCGCCGAGAGCGATGGCTTCGACCGGCCCAAGCCATGCGACTGCAATCACGGCGATCAGCAACTGGCCGGCCAGCCGCCAGCGCACCGCCAGCGACCCGTGGTCATCGGCCCAACCGAGCGCGCCGCTCAACAGGAGGCCCACCCCGAACATCAGAACCCAGGCATGCTGCCCGGGTCCGGCGACCACCGCCAACAGCAGCGCCAGCACTATTGCCAGGACAATGGCAACACCGCCGCCGCGCGGCACCGGACGATCGTGGCTGCGCCGCGCACCCGGCTGATCGACCAGCTCGCGGTGCCAGGCATATCGACGAACCAGCGGCACCAGCAGCCAGGTCAGCAACCCCGAGACAAGTGGGAGTGCCCAACCCCAGGCAGTCATTCCCCGAGCACCCCGATCACCGGTCGGGTGGTTTCCCATTCGCGGCAGCTCGGGCATTGCCAGTTCAGCGTCTGACCGCTGAAGCCGCAGCGCTGGCAACGGAATCGGGGTTGCTCGGACAGCAGCCGGTGCATCAGGCGTCGCAACAGCTCCGGATCGATATGCTCGATCCTGTGGCCGTGTTCGTGCATCAGCTCCAGCACATGGTAGAGGCCGCGCGCGGTCGGGCGGCGTTGCAAGCGCTCTAGCAGAAAGCCGATTGCCGAATTCGGATCGCTGCGCGCCATCACCGTGGCCAGTGCCAGAGCCGGTGCCAGCGTGCTGGTCTGCTCGATCAAGGTGTGAAGCCAGTCGATCAGATCCTGTTGCCTGTCCTGGCGACGAAAACATTCGACCAGGTCGTCGATCATGATCACGATGATGTCCGGATCGATTTCACAGGCCTCGCGCAGCAGTGCGCCGGCCTCGGCCCAGCGTTCGGCCGACAGATGCAACTGGGCTTCGATCAGGCGCGCCCTTACGCTGTCGGGTTGTTGTCTTCTGGCCGCCTGAAGACCGGCCTCGGCGGTTTCATTCTGGCCTCGCGCAATCGCCTCGACCGCCAGTTCGCAGTGAAAATGCGCGATCTGGACGGAAGGATCACGACCGGTGCTGGACGACAGCCTTTCAGCCTGTTCGATGGCCTGGGCCCAGTCCTTTTCCTGCTGATAGATGTTGAGCAGGTTTTCGATCGCCACGTCGGCATGACGCGGGTCGTCGACCAGTTCGGAAAACAGCTTCTCGGCCCGGTCGAGCAGCCCGGCCCGCATGTAATCCTCACCCAGCTCCAGCAAGGCGCGCGTACGATGCTCCTCGCTGAGCGTGGAGCGCGTCATGATGTGGCGATGGAAACGGATTGCCTTGTCCATCTCGCCACGCCGCCGGAACAGATTGCCAAGGGCCAGGTGGGTCTCGACCGTCTCGGTATTGATTTCAGCCAGCTTCAGGAATACTTCGATGGCCTTGTCGGGCTGCTCGTTGAGCAGATAATTCAGGCCCCGGAAGTAGTTCGATGAAATGGTGTTGCGGTGCCGGCGCTCACCGCGCGCATGCTGACGCCCGGCCATCCACCAGCCCGACCAGGCCGCGACCGGCAACAACAGCGTGACCAGCCACAAGGCTTCAGGCATCACGCGCAGGCAGGTTCGAGCCGCCTGGTGCAGAACGCTTGCCGCTGCGGATCAACCGCAACACAAATGCCAGCAACAGACCGCAGACCACGCCGGTGACCACCGCACCGGACACGATCGCGCCCAAGGGCGCCTCGATCTGCCAGAACCCGATGTCGAGCAGAACCGGCGCCGGGTTCAATGAACCGAGCAGAATTCCGGCCACTGCAGCGGCCACGATACACAGGCCAATTAGCCAGCGAAGCATCACTCAGTGATCCAGGCCGCGATTGACCCGCTCGCGCAGCTCCTTGCCTGGCTTGAAGTGCGGAACGTACTTTCCGGGAAGGGCGACCGATTCCCCGCTCTTGGGGTTGCGCCCGATCCGCGGTGGCCGGTAATGCAGGGAGAAGCTGCCAAAACCACGAATCTCGATTCGGTCGCCGCCGGCCAGGGCGGCACTGAGCTGGTCGAGAATGGAGCGAACAGCCAGGTCCACGTCGGCCTGACTCAGATGCTGCTGTTGTAGCGCCAGTCGCTCGATCAATTCCGACTTGGTCATGACTTCACTCCGCTGGACACGGCGGGCAAGGTGCCCGCCGGGAAGGTTGTCTGTCGGCACGGCGTGCTTGCTGGCAAGCCGGGCCGACATTGCCGGCTCAATCCTTGTTCAACTGCTCGCGCAACAACTCGCCAAGCTTGGTGCTGCCGGCCTTGGGTGCCTGGTACTGGTCCACGGCATCGGCCAGTTCATCTTCATCCTTGGCCCGGATCGACAGCGTCAGCTTGCGGGTCTTGCGATCCAGCGCAACGAACTTGGCTTCGACCTCATCGCCGACGCTGAACAACTTGGTGGCATCGTCGACACGTTCCTTGGCCATGTCGTTGGCCTTGAGGTAGCCATCCACACCTTCGGCCAGTTCGACCACCGCACCCTTGGCGTCGATTTCCCGGACCCGGCCGGTGACGATGGAGCCGCGCGGATGCTCGGCCATCCAGGTCGCGAAAGGATCCTGGTCCATCTGCTTGATGCCCAGTGAAATTCGCTCGCGTTCGGGATCGACTGCCAGCACCACGGCCTCGATTTCCTCACCCTTGCGATAGTTTCGAATGGCGTCCTCGCCCGGGGTCATCCAGGTAATGTCGGACAGGTGGACCAGTCCATCGATATCGCCTTCCAGGCCGATGAAGATGCCGAAATCGGTGATTGACTTGATCGTGCCGGAAACCTTGTCGCCCTTGTTGTGCAGCGCGGCAAATGCTTCCCAGGGGTTGGGCCGCACCTGCTTCATGCCCATGGAAATACGCCGGCGTTCGCCATCGACATCCAGCACCATGACTTCGACTTCCTCGCCGATGTGCACAACCTTGTTGGGATTGACGTTCTTGTTGGTCCAGTCCATCTCCGAGACGTGCACCAGGCCTTCCACACCATCCTCGATCTCGACGAAACAGCCGTAGTCGGTGATATTGGTAACCCGGCCGAACAGCCGCGACCCGGGCGGATAGCGCCGGTCGATGTTGTCCCACGGGTCCTCGCCGAGCTGCTTGAGGCCAAGGGAGACCCGCATGCGCTCGCGGTCGAAGCGCAGCACGCGAACTTCCAGCTCGTCGCCGACTTCGACCACTTCGGACGGATGACGCACCCGCTTCCAGGCCATGTCGGTGATGTGCAGCAGCCCATCGATACCGCCCAGATCCAGGAACGCGCCGTAATCGGTCAGGTTCTTGACCACGCCCTTGACCACCACGCCTTCATCCAGCTTGTCGATCAGCTCTTCGCGCTCGGCGGCGTATTCATGTTCGACCACGGCGCGGCGCGATACCACCAGGTTGTTGCGCCGGCGATCGAGCTTGATGATCTTGAATTCAAGGTCCTTGCCTTCGAGATAACTCGGATCGCGCACAGGCCGGACGTCGACCAGCGAGCCGGGCAGGAAGGCACGAATGCCGTCCATGCTGACGGTGAAACCGCCCTTGACCTTGCCGGTGATCTGGCCGATGACGTTTTCCTCGCCTTCGGTAGCGGCCTCCAGTCGGTCCCAGATGCGCGAGCGCTTGGCCTTTTCGCGCGACAGGCGGGTCTCACCAAAGCCGTCCTCGACGGCATCGAGCGAAACCTCGACCTCGTCACCGACTTCGACTTCGAGTTCGCCGTCTTCGGTCTGGAACTGCTCGATGGGGACGATGCCTTCGGACTTCAGTCCGGCATTGACGACGACGACATCGTTGCGGATTTCCACGACTCGCCCGGTGACGATGGCGCCGGGGCGAAGTCTGGATTCATCAATACTCTGTTCTAGTAGTTCGGCAAAGGATTCGGTCATTGAATTGCTGGGTTCCTGCAAGACTCGGGCTGCTGATGTACTCACGTTTGTCCCGTTGGATCTTGTCATCTGCGGCAGTTGAATGACAACCACCACTCGTTGAAAAAAGCATCGAATCGGCCGAGGCCGAAAGAGCGATGCACGAATAAGCCAGCAGTACGCACATGGCAATACCGCTCTCAGGCGAATGTCGGGCTTTCGTCAGGCGAAGCGTTCTCGGGCCAGCCCGAGAACCTTTTCGATCACCTGCTCCAGCCCCAGTCGGGTCGAATCGACCACGACCGCATCAGGCGCTGGAACCGTAGGCGAGACCGCGCGCTCGCGATCCCGTCGATCCCGCTCCAGCATGTCCTGAAAAAGACGCGACAGGATAACACTTTCTCCTTTTTGCTTCAACTGCTTATAGCGCCTGTTTGCTCTTTCCTCGACGCTGGCCTCCAGAAAGATCTTCAAACCGGCGTCCGGGAACACCACGGTGCCCATATCGCGACCATCGGCAACCAGGCCGGGCGGCTGGCGGCAGTCCCGCTGCAGGGCCAGCAGCGCGCGGCGCAACTCGGCATTCGGCGCCAGCCGGGAAGCCATCAGGCTGACCTGCTCGGTACGCAGCTTGCCGCCGACATTCTCATCGGCAAGCCAGACCTCGATACCATCCTCGCCGGGACGGAAGGAAAGCGGCAGATTGGCCGCCAGCGCGCCCAATGCCCCGGTATCGTCGGCATCGATGCCGGTATCGATCGCAGCCAGCGCCACCGCGCGGTAGACCGCACCGGAATCAAGCACGTGCCAGCCCAGCGCACGCGCCACCGCCGAGGAGACCGCGCCCTTGCCGGCACCGGACGGGCCGTCTATGGTCAAAACCGGCGCGGGCTTCAAGACTGTTTCCATCGGATCGGTGCTCCCAGTGCCTGCATCTGTTCGACAAACGCCGGATAGCTGGTGCGAATCCAGTGCGCCCCGTCGATGATCACCGGCCCTTCGGCCACCAGCGCGAGCACCGCCAGGCTCATCGCAATGCGATGATCGCCGCGCGCATCGACCCGACCACCGGCTACCTTGCCGCCGTGCACGATCGCCCCATCCGGCTTCTGCTCGACCTTTACGCCCAGTTTTTCCAGCTCCTCGCTCATCGCCGCCAGCCGGTCGGATTCCTTGACCCGCAGCTCGGCGGCACCCTGGATAACGGTGGCGCCACGCGCCACGGCCGCCAGCGCCATCACGATCGGAAATTCATCGATTGCCAGCGGCACCCACTGCTGCGGGATTTCAAGACCCTGCAAGCCATCGGGTGCACAGACTTCGAGTTCACCGACCGGCTCTTCGCCGGAGCCGGATGGACTTCGTTCAACGCGGACGGCACCTGGTGCCATGCGCTCGACAATGCGCAGAAAGCCATCCCGGGTCGGATTCAGCCCGACCGGTCCGATGGTGACCCGCGAGCCCGCCACCAGTAATGCCGCGGCCAGCGAAAAAGCCGCCGAGGACAGATCGCCGGGCACCCGGATATCAGCGGCCCGCAGCGCCGCCCCGCCGGGCACCCCGCCGGACACTCCAATGGACCGGCCGTCATTGTCCGGGCTGACGCCGAAGGCCGGCAACAGCCGTTCGGTGTGGTCGCGCGACGGCGCCGGCTCGATCACGCGCGTACTACCGCGGGCAAAAAGCCCGGCCAGAAGAACGGCAGACTTGACCTGGGCGCTGGCCACCGGCAATGAATATTCGATTGCATCTAGCTGGCTGGGCCACAGGACCAGCGGCGCACAGCCGTCGCGGCTTTCGATGCGTGCACCCATGCGGCTCAGCGGCTCGATGATTCGCCCCATCGGCCGGCGCGACAGGGATTCATCGCCGATCAGCTCGATACGCTGGCCGAGCAGGTCCGGATGACCGGCCAGCGCACCGGCCAGCAGCCGGATTCCGGTGCCGGAATTGCCCAGATCCAGCGCCCCTGCCGGTGCTCCCAATCGGCCGCCGGTAATCTCGACATGCTCACCGTCGCGGGTCACCTCGGCCCCCAGCGCACGCATTGCCGCAAGCGTTGCCAGGGTGTCGTCGGCACACAGAAACCCTTCGATGCGGGTGGTGCCGCCGGCCAGCCCGCCCAGGATGGCGGCGCGATGGCTGATCGACTTGTCGCCGGGCGGCCGCAGGCAGCCGGCAAGCGGCGCTCGGCAGGGCGTGACCTCCAGCATCAGCCCTGCCCGCCCGGATCGGACAGGATCTCTTCCAGCGCAGCGATCAACCGATGGTTCTGGGCCTCGGTCCCGACCGTGATGCGCAGATAATCGTCCAGCCCGTAGTTGGCCACCGGTCGAACGATGATGCCGCGACGCAGCAGTTGCTCGTTGAGTTCGGCACCGGGCCGATCGAACCGGGCCAGCACGAAGTTGGCAGCCGACGGAATCACGCTGCAGCCCAGCCGTTGCAGTTCGCGCCCGAGCAGTGCCTGGCCGGTCGAGTTCAGCTCGCGGCTGCGGCGGATGAAATCATGATCATCCAGCGCTGCCCGTGCCGCGGCCAGTGCCGGCAGGTTGACGTTGAATGCCGGTCGGACCCGATTGAGCAGGTCAGCGATGCCCGGATTGGAAAGCGCGTAACCGACCCGCAGCCCGGCCAGGCCGTAGGCCTTGGAAAAGGTGCGCGCGACGACCAGGTTCGGGAAGCGCTCCAGCCAGGTGGAGGCATCGCCCAACCGGTCCGATTCCGCGTACTCGGTATAGGCTTCGTCGATCACGCAGATCACATGCCCGGGCAGCGACGACAGGAAATCGATCACCCGTTCGCGCTCCAGCCAGGTGCCGGTGGGGTTGTTCGGGTTGGCAATCCAGACCATACGGGTACTTTCACTGACCCGCTCATAGATTGCACGCAGGTCATGGCCCAGCGGCATCACCGGATGGTCGGCCGGCAACGCCGGTGCCATGACCGGCTCGGCCCCGACGATCCGGGTCGCAATCGGATAGACGGCAAAGCAGTATTGGGAATACAGCGACTCAAGCCCCGGCCGCAGGAACGCCTGGGCCAGAAACACCAGCACGTCGTTGGAACCATTGCCCAGCGTGATGCAATCGGTGCCAAGCCCGTGCTTGTCGGCCAGAGCCTGTTTGAGATGAAACCCGTTGGCGTCCGGATACAGCCAGACGTCATCCAGCGCCGCGCGCGCGGCTTCCAGCCCGCGCGGGCTGGCACCGAGCGGATTCTCGTTGGAGGCCAGCTTGATCGAATCCTTGACGCCGTATTCGCGCTCCAGTTCATCAATCGGCTTGCCCGGCGTATACGGCTGGAGATCGCGGACGTTGGTTACCGCAAGTTCGGAATAATCCAGCGTTTCAATCTTCATTCGGCCTCCGCCCTGGGTTCACGTTCCATCAGCACCTTGACGCCGCGCTCGGGGCTCCATCCGCGGTGGAGGATGCCGTGGACCTGCTCGGAAATCGGCATTTCGACGCCGGCCTCGGCCGCGGCACGCATGACTTCTTCGGCCGCATCCACGCCCTCGACCACCTGGTGAACCTGGGCACGCGCCTGCTCAAGACTGGCGCCCTGCCCCAGGGCGAGGCCGAAGCTGCGGTTGCGCGAAGCCGGCCCGGTACAGGTCAGCACCAGGTCGCCGAGACCGGCCAGGCCGGTCAGAGTGCGCTCTTTGGCACCCATGGCAGCGCCCAGCCGCATCATTTCGGCCAGGCCGCGGGTGATCAGCGCGGCGCGCGTGTTCTGGCCCAGCCCCAGTCCGTCGGTCATGCCGCAGGCGATCGCCATTACGTTCTTGACCGCCCCGCCCAGCTGCACACCGATCAGATCGGCAGTGTAATAGGCACGGAAGCTGTTGCCGTGCAGCAGCGCCACCCAGGCCTTTCCGAAAGCCGGGTCCGAGGCGCCGACCGTGACCGCCGTGGGCAAGCCACGCGCCACTTCGCCGGCAAACGAGGGCCCGGTCACGCAGGCCAGCGGCACGTCGGCGCCGACCAGCTCCCGGGCACGCCGCGACAACAGGCGTCCGGTGCCGGGTTCAAAGCCCTTGGTCGCCCAGGCCAGCCCGCAGCGCTTGGCCTGACCTTCCTCGCAGCGCTCGGCCATGCGCTCGCAGATACGCTGGACAATCTCGGAAAACGCCGCGCTGGGCACTGCGACCAGGATCCGATCACAGCCGACCAGCGCTGCGTCCAGATCTGCCGTCGGTTCGATCGCAGGCGGCAACTCGATCCCCGGCAGGTATTTCGAGTTGCAGCGCGTGCGTTTCATTTCGTCGACCTGGCCCGGACTGCGCGCCCACAGCCGGACCTGGTGACCAGAGCGAGTGAGCTGGATTGCCAGCGCAGTCCCCCAGGAACCCGCCCCGAACACGGCAACCCGATCGCTCACGGCCAGTGCCTTGGTTACTGGACGGCGCTGTCGCCGCCATTTTCACCGGAGGCGCCCGCAGCCTGCTGCTGCTCGGCCACGCGCTGGGCAAAGATCGCCTCGAAGCTGATCGGCTGCAACGGCGGCGAGAAGAACCCGCCTGCGGCGATCAGATTGGCCACCTGGGTGCGTGCGTACGGGTACAGCGTATTCGGGCAATGCACATTCATCACGAACGGCATCTGCTGCTCGTTGAAACCCTGGATCTGGAATACGCCGGCATAGTGCACCTCGGCGATGAAAACGGTCTTCTCGCCCTGCTTGGCGGTCACCGTCACGCTCAGCACCACCTCAAAACGGTCGTCGCCAAGCTGGTTGACGCGCTGTGACAGGTTGAGATTCATGTCGGGCTGACCCTCGCTCTGGTCAGTGTTCAGCGCACCGGGGGCCTCGAACGAACAGTCCTTGAGATAAACATGCTGGACGGTCATCGATGCCTGTTGCGGATCGGCCTGGCCGTTGCCCGCCGCCGCGTTGAGATCTTGTTCTTCAGCCATTGGTTTTACCTGTTTGCTCTTGAATTTGAGGAAATGATGGGATGGCGCCAGACTCAGCGGCACCGTTCAGGCCGATTCGCCATCGGCTCTCTTGCGTTTGCGCTTCTGGTCCTTGTCCGGCTGCTTGCCCGAGCGGGAAGCCTTGGCGGCCTTGCCGCGCGTGACCGGTTGCTGATCGCTGGTCCATTGCAGCAGACCGCCGCGCAGGACGTTGACATCGGTGAAGCCGAGCTGGGTCAGCCGGGTGGCCATCTGCGGCGAGACCTGACCGTTCTTGCAATACACCAGCACCGGTTTGTCCTTGCTCTTCATCAATCGGGCATTGCCCGATTCAATGCGTGACGGCGGCATGTGCTCGGAATTCAGGATGTGTCCCTTTGCATGATCGGTACTGTTGGAAACATCCAGAATCAGCGGATCACGGCGATTGATCAGCAGGATCGCCTGGCCGGTATCGAGCTCCTTCCAGCGCCGGGTCAGGCGGGCGGTTTCGGTCACGATCAGGGCCGCCAGCACAACGGCGAACGCACCCACCAGAATCGGGTGGTTGGCGATAAAGGTAAACAACTGTTCCATCAGCAGCGCGACACAAATCCGGTCAAACGACCATTATCTCGCATTACCGCCAATCCCGCCAGTGTTCGTGCGATATGAAATAATCGGTCGACATTTTCCCGGAACCTGCCGATGGACCGTAACGGACCGCTTGTACTGCTCATTCTCGATGGCTGGGGCATTCGCGAAGAGGTGCCGGACAACGCCATCTCGGTGGCCGAAACCCCGAACTGGGACCGGCTCGTGGCCGAATGCCCGATGACCCGGCTGGAAACCTCGGGACGCGCGGTCGGCCTGCCGGATGGCCAGATGGGCAATTCCGAGGTCGGTCACATGAATATCGGCGCCGGCCGCATCGTGCACCAGGAGCTGACCCGGATTTCGGCCGCCATCGAATCGGGTGAATTCCAGCGCAACCCGGCGCTGCTCGATACCATCGATGCCGCCGGCGACGGCACCGTGCACCTGATGGGGCTGCTCTCGCCCGGCGGCGTGCACAGCCACGAGCAGCACTTCTTCGCGGCCATCGAGCTGGCGGCCCGACGGCACGCCGGACCGGTCGCGGTACACGTGTTCACCGATGGCCGTGACACCCCGCCGCGCAGCGCGCGCGAATCGTTGCAAAGCCTGGAAAAGCTGGTGTCACAACATGCCAATGTCCGGATTGCCTCGCTGTCCGGGCGGTATTGGGCGATGGATCGCGACCAGCGCTGGGCGCGCATCCACAAAGCCTGGCGGGCCATCGCCCAGGGGCAGGCCGAGCATGTTGCCGAATCCGCGCTGCAGGCGCTGGATATGGCCTATGAGAGGGACGAGGATGACGAATTCATCCAGCCCACCGTCATCGGCACGGGTGATGGCGCCGGGTCGCCGATGCACGACGGTGACAGCGTGCTGTTCATCAACTTTCGGGCCGATCGTGCCCGACAGCTTTGCCGCGTGCTGGTCGACCCGGCGTTCGACGAATTCGACGACCCGCGGCCGAAACTGGCCGGGCTGGCGACCATGACGCGCTACGAGGAAGACCTCGAGGCGCGGGTCGCGTTTCCGCCCGTGCAGATGAAGAAATTGCTCGGCCAGGTACTGGCCGAAGCCGGCCTGCGCCAGCTGCGGATTGCCGAAACCGAAAAATACGCCCACGTGACCTACTTCTTCAACGGCGGTCGCGAGGAAGTGTTCGAGGGTGAGGAGCGCAAGATGATCCCGTCGCCGGATGTCGCAACCTATGATCTCCAGCCCGAGATGAGCGCCCCCGAGCTGACCCGGCAACTGGTCGAGGCGATTGCAAGTGGACAATGGCCGGTGATCGTGTGCAACGTAGCCAATCCGGACATGGTCGGGCATACCGGCATCTTCAAGGCCGCGGTCGCCGCGGTGAAAGCGGTGGACCGGCTGCTCGGCGAGGTCGTCGAGGCAGTATCGCGAACTGGCGGCCAGCTTCTGGTCACCGCCGATCACGGCAACGTCGAGCAGATGCGTGATCGGGAAAACGACCAGCCACATACAGCGCACACCACCAACCCGGTGCCACTGGTGTATTTCGGCCAGACCGCGACAATGGAAAAAGACGGCAGCCTGCGCGACATCGCGCCGACCATGCTCAGCCTGCTGGGCATCACGATTCCGGAGGAAATGACCGGACGCTCGCTGGTTCATCCCGAAGCAACGGCTGATGCGGCAAGCGGGACCGCGCAACGTCGGCCGGCCTGAAGCCGGTCGTCCGGGCAATCACATGCCGGCACGATCCCGGATGCTGCACGCCGGCCGGGTGGCCGCAAAGTTGATTCTGGCCGGGCTGCTGGCCTTCCCGGTCAGCGCCGTGGGCGAGGACTCGGAGCAGGTCCGCGAACGCCTGGAAGCCCTGCGCGAGGAGATCCAGGCCATCTCCGAGTCGCTGGAATCACGTCGAACAGCGCTGCGCCGGGAACAGACGGCGCTGGCCGAGGCCGAGCGAGAACTGGGCCGGTTGACCTTGAACATGCGTGAAACCGAGACCGCGCTGGCCGAAACCGGCCGGCGCGAAGCCGAACTTTCCGCACAGGTGGCGCGCAGCGAGGACCAGCTTGACGCCACCCGCAACCGCCTGGCCGAGCAACTCCAGCTTGCCTACCGCAGCGGCAATCGGTCGCGCCTGCAGGCACTGCTCAACCTCGATGAACCGGCACGGCTGAGCCGCATCATGGCACTGCACGGCTACCTGGGTCGCGCGCGCCTGGAGGCCATCGAGGAACTCGATGCGCGGCGTGCCGAACTTGAAACCCTGCACGCCGAACAACTTCGCAACGCCGAGGCATTGCAACGGCTGCTGGCGCGCCAGCGCGATGAACGCCAGGCCAATGAAACCGCCATGCAGCGCCGCCAGGCCGCGTTTGAATCGCTGGCCGGCGCCATCGCCGATGATGAGTCCCGGCTGGCCGAACTGCGCGAAGCCGAGGCCGAGCTGGAAGAACTGCTGGAACGGCTGGCCGATGCGCTGGCCGACATTGCACCGGAAACCGAAGTAATGCCATTCGATCAGCAGCGCGGCAGTCTGCCGATGCCGGTCAATGCCCGGGTCAAGGCCGGTTTCAGCGATGCGCGCGGTCGCGACGTGGCCTGGCAGGGCTGGCTGATCGAGGCCGACGAGGGCACCCCGGTCCAGGCCGTGGCCTGGGGCCGGGTCGCCTACGCCGACTGGCTGCGCGGCTACGGCATGATGATCATCATCGACCACGGGGATGGCTGGATGACCCTGTACGGCCAGAACCGCAGCCTGACCGCATCGGTCGGCGACTGGGTCGCGCCGGGCGAGATCATCGCGCTGGCCGGCGACAGCGGCGGCGGCGACACCCCGGGGCTTTACTTCCAGATTCGCCAGGACGGCCGGCCGGTGGACCCGGCCGGCTGGATGATGCGCTGATCAGCCAATCATGGGTAGGTATAGGAAGCCTGAAGGCCCAGCGGCAGGCCCAGCGTCCAGTACAGCAGCAGGAATCCCGTCCAGACAACCGCCAGCACCACCGCGTAGGGCAACATCATCGAGATCAGCGTGCCGATCCCCGAGCCCTGGAAGTAACGCCGGCAGAACACCACGATCAGCGGAAAGTACGGCAGCAGCGGGGTGACGATGTTGGAGGTCGAATCACCCACCCGGTAGGCGGCCTGGGTAAGCTCGGGCGAGATGCCCAGCGTCATCAGCATCGGCACGAAGATCGGCGCGATGATCAGCCACTTGGCCGAGGCCGAGCCGACAAACAGGTTGACGAACATGGTCAGCCCGATGATGCCGACGATGGTCATCTGGGCCGGCAGATTCATGGCCCGCAGCCACTCGGCACCGTTGACCGCGATCAGGATGCCGATATTGGAGTTCGAGAACGCGGCGATGAACTGCGCGGCGAAGAACGCCATGACGATGTAGTAACCCATCGACTCCATCGACTTGCTCATGCCCGAGATGATGTCCTTGTGGGTCTCGATGGTGCCGGCGACATAGCCGTAGACCATGCCGGGAATCAGGAAGAACAGGAAAATCAGCGGCACGATGGAGCGCATCAGCGGGGCGCCGAACGACGACAGCTCGCCGGTGACCGGATCACGCAGCGGGGAGCCTTCCGGCAGCACTGCGGCGACCAGCAGCACGATCGAGACCAGGATGCTGATGCCGGCCCAGCGCAGCGCGCGCGCTTCGTGCGGCGCCAGCCCTTCCATCTTCGGCATGTCCGACATGTCGCCGTCGACCGGCGTGTCCTTGATCAGACGCGGCTCGACCACCTTGTCGGTCAGCCACCAGCCGATACCGATCACCAGCAGCGACGAGGCCGACATGAAGAACCAGTTGCTCAACGGGTTGACCAGCAGCGCCGGATCGAGCACCCGGCCGGCTTCCTGGGTGATCCCCTGCAGCATCGGGTCGATCGCCGAGGGAATGAAATTGGCCGAAAAGCCGCCCGACACCCCGGCGAATGCCGCGGCAATGCCGGCCAGCGGATGGCGCCCGGCGGCATAGAAGATCACCGCGCCGAGCGGAATCACCACCACGTATCCGGCATCGACCGCCGTGTGACTGACGATCGCGACCAGGATCACCATCGGGGTCAGCAGGCCTTTGGAGGTAAAACCCAGCATCTTGCGCAGCCCGGCATTGATGAAGCCGGTGTGCTCGGCCACGCCCACGCCCAGAAGCGCCACCAGCACGATTCCCAGCGGCGCGAAGTTGACGAACACGTGGACCATGTTGACCAGGAAATTGGCCATCTGGTCCCCGGCCAGCTGATTGACCACGGTGATCGACTCGCCGGTCGAAGGATGGACGGCATCGAACTGGATCGGCGCCAGTATGGCCGACAGCACCCAGACCACGATCATCAGCAGGAAGAACAGCACTGCAGGGTCGGGCAGCTTGTTGCCGACGACCTCGATCACGTTGAGCGCGCGCTCCAGCCAGGTACGCTTGCCGGGCAGAACCTTGTGCAGGTCCGGATTCGGCGAGGCGGAGGCACCGCTTCCTTGTTCATTACTCATCTTGAAATTCCCCGTAATGGATTGATATTATTGTTTTTCCTGATCTCATGCCCGAGAAAGCCGGATTATCGGCGACGCCGCGGGCCGTCCAGCGGCAGCGAGGTGATCTTCTCACCCGATTCGCGGTCGCGGATCACGCATTCACCGCGCCTGGCGACCTGCTCGATCCGGATCACGCTCTGGATCGGCAGGATCAGTGCTTCTGTCTCGCCGAATTCCTCCTGCATCCGTTCCTCGCTCGGATCCACCACCAGCTTGCTGCCCTGATCGAACATCAGCTTGCGGACCTCGACGAAGCCGTACAGATGGCTGGAATCGACCTGCTCGGCGAACAGCTCGTAGACCTTGCCCTGGTTGAAGAATGCCACCTTGTAGACTGTTTTTGACATCGAATTGCGCTCTCAGTATGAACCCTGGCTGCGCCAGCTGTGCCTGCGGGAAAACAGCCTGACCGCCAGTGCCACGATCAGGCCGGCGGCAAATCCGGCCAGGTGCGTGCGCCAGGCCACGGCATCCGACATCGGCCCGAACACGATATAGAAAACCTGCAGGGTAAACCAGGATGCGATGACCAGCAACGCCGGAATGCGCGCAAATTGAGGATACAGGCCCAGCGGCAGCCACAAACCGATGCGACCGCGCGGAAACAGGCCGAGGTAGACGCCGATCACCGCCGAAACCCCGCCACTGGCTCCGATGATGGTGCGTTCCAGCTCGGGCATGCCCAGCGCCACCACCAGGTTGCCGAAAGCGCCCAGCAGCACGAACACTGCGAAAAAACGGGCATGGCCCAGCGCGCGCTCGACCGGAATCCCGAACACCCACAGGTAGGCCAGGTTGCCGACCAGGTGCAGCCAGCTGGCATGCGCGAACACTGCGGTGAACAGACCGAGCAACCCGACATCCGGCCAGCCGGACAGCAATTCGTTCAGATGAGCGGCGATCAAGGCCGGTTGAAAGCCCCACAGATCGATCCATTCCTGGCGCAGCGGCAGCGGCACGAAGCGTCCGGAAACCATGATCGCCAGGGCCAGCGAACTCAGTGCAATCACCATCCATGGGCTGGCGCTGGCCGCTCGGGAGCGGCTGGCATGCCTCAAGGTCATTCGAGGAATACCCGGTAACTGCCGAAATCGAGCACCACCCCGCGACGTCGAATTTCGGCGATGCGGACGCCTTCGACACGATCACCCTCGCGGTACTGTTCACCGTTGATCAGCACGAACCGATCCTCGGGCCGCGAAGCATAGAAATGCACACTCAAACGCAGCTCCGGAAAGCGTGCACGGTCAGCCTGCGGCAGTTCCCACGGGCGGATCCAGTCGTTGCGCTCCGCTGCCGGCGCCGGCTCCTGCGCCGGCTCGGCGCGCACAGGCTCCGGAACCGGGCGCGGTCGTGCATTCTCGATGGCCTCGGCAAGCTGTTCGGCACCGGCCGGCTCGCTGGCCTGTGTCTGTGTCGGTGTTTGTGCATCCGCCGCCGACGCCTGTTCGACGGTCGATTCTGCCGGCGCTTGCGCCGATGGTGCTTCCGGACGGCTGGTATCGGAAGCTTCAGCCAATGATTCGGCCTGCGTCTCGACCTGGGGTGCAGCCTCCTCGGCCCCGGTCCTGGCGACCTCGACGGGGGGAGGAACGGCTTCGCCCGAACCTTCCGATGCCGCAGGCGTGCCATTCAGCGGCGCTGTTGCCGCCTCGGGCCGTGCATCACCGGCATCGCCGGGTCCCTGCCCGACCGGGCTTGCTGCCGTTGCCGCATCCTCGCGCGCGCCCGGCACCAGCCACCATGTCGCGACACCCACCAGCACGACCAGTACCAGGACAAGCCCCAACAGCCAGGCGTACAACGCGCGAGGGCCGGAGCCACGTCGCTGCGGCACCGCCGTGCTCTCGAACTTCGGGATCTCTCCCCGACTGCGCTGGGCTTCCGATTTTTTCAATGCATCGAGCAGAAGCGACATGGTCTAATCCGTTTGATCGATTGCGCCAGGTTCAGTTGAATTCACGCGCTCCAACACCAGCCGCGTGACCGGGCCGGCCACCCCGTCGACGGCCAGCCCATGGCGGCGCTGAAACTGTCGCAACCAGCGTGCGAAATCCGCGCTGTAATCGCCGTCAAGGGCTCCGGCCCAGGGCTGCTCGACATCATGCACGGCCAGTCGCTGCAGATGCTCGACCGGCTCACCGCGATCTCCCTGTTGCAGGATCTCACCGGAATCGCGCCATAACACGTCGAAATCACCGAGCCAGCGTTCATCGAGCTGGCGCAAGGGTACCCGGAAATCCTGTCCGGCGGCTCTGACAAGCGCGTCTGCGCCTTCAATCTCCAGCACCACGACCCGGCCTTCGCGCGGACGGGTCAGGCGCAGAAGCACCGGCTGGTCGAGCTGGCGCAGAAATGCCCAGTTGCCGCGCAGCCGATGGCAGGCCAGCCCGTCGGCGAGACCTTCGTTGCAGGCCCGCTCGACCTGTGCCGCGGAAGACTCCGGAAACAGTGTCGCCAGCTCGCGCCAGGGGGATTCCCGCGCGGATTGCTCCAGCATCTGCCGCCACACCGGCTGAACGCTGTCAGGCGGCTCCTCCGGGACCCGGTTCAACGACCAGATCACGCTGCCCGAGATTGCCAGCACCACCAGCACCGCGGCCACCGCCAGGGTGGCGGTCAGAGCGCGCCGGCCGCCGTCGCTCTCGCCCAGTGACACCTCGGCCGCGGCCCGCCGCACCATGGCCGGCGTGATCCGGTCAGCCTCGCGCGCATAGCCGGCCATCAACGCCCGATCGGCGATGATGTTGATCAACCGCGGCACCCCGCCGGAGACATGGTGCAGGGTTTTCAGCGCCGCCGCGCTGAACGGACAGCGCTGGGCACCGGCAATCCGGATGCGATGACGAACATATTCGACAGTCTCCTGCTTTTGCAGCGGCGCCAGGTGATAACGGGCCGTGATCCGCTGGGCAAGCTGGCGCAGCGACGGGCGGCTGAGCAATTCGCGCAGCTCCGGCTGGCCAAGCAGGATGATCTGCAGCAGCTTGTCGGTCGCGGTCTCCAGGTTGGTCAGCAAGCGCACCTGTTCGAGCGTCTCGCGGCTCATGTTCTGGGCTTCGTCGATGATCAGCACCGCCCGCTCGCCGGCGGCATGGATCTCGAGCAGACGCTCGTTGAGCTTCTGTCCCAGCGCTTCGTGACCGTCCGAGCTGTCGACTTCGATTTCCAGATCCCGGCAGATCGCCCGCAAAAGTTCGCGCGGCTCCAGCATCGGGTTGAGCACCAGTGCGATGCGGGCGTTTTCGGGTACCTGCTCGAGCATCAGCCGGCACAGGGTGGTCTTGCCGGTACCGACCTCGCCGGTCAGTTGCACGAACCCCCCGCTGCCACCACGGCCGACGCCGTAGAGCAGATGCGCCAGCGCATCCTGGTGACGCGGGCTCAGGTATACGAAGCGCGGATCCGGCGTGATCGAAAACGGGCGCTCTTCGAATCCGTAGAATTGTTCGTACATGATTTTCTATTTTCTGCCGTTATTCCGACAACACCATCAGCGAGGCATTGCCGCCGACCGCGGCGGTGTTGATGGTTCGCGTGCGTTCGACCGCAAAGCGCTGCAGATAATTCGGTCCGCCGGCCTTGGGGCCGGTGCCGGACAGGCCCTCGCCGCCGAACGGCTGAACGCCGACCACGGCCCCGGTCATGTTGCGGTTGACATAGGCGTTTCCGGCATGAATGCGCCCGAGCACATGCTGCTGAATGCTGTCGATGCGGCTGTGGCAACCAACGGTCAGCCCGTACCCGGTACCGTTGATGGCGTCGATGACCCGGTCCAGATCGCGGGCACGGTAGCGCAGCACGTGCAGCACCGGGCCGAATACTTCGCCCTTGAGCATATCGAAGGAATCGATTTCATAGGCTCTCGGCGCGAACCAGTGCCCTGCGGGCAGGTCCTCCGGCAACGGCACCTCGGCGATCACGCGGGCCCGCTCCTGCATGCGCCGGGCGTGTTCTTCCAGCATTTCCAGCTGCGCCCGGTCGATCACCGGGCCGATGTCGCTGGCCAGCCGGCCAGGCCAGCCCACGCGCACTTCGCGCATCGCGCCTGCCAGCATTTCCAGCATGTGGTCGGCAACATCGGTCTGCACGCAAAGCACCCGCAGGGCCGAACAACGCTGGCCGGCCGAATGGAACGCGGACGTGATTACGTCGCGCACCACCTGCTCGGCCAGCGCCGAGGAATCCACGATCATCGCGTTCTGGCCACCGGTCTCGGCGATCAGAGTCGCAATCGGCCCGTCACGCCCGGCCAGCGTGCGATTGATGATGCGCGCGACCTCGGTCGAGCCGGTAAAAGCCACGCCTGCGATGCGCGGGTCGGAAGTCAGCGCGGCGCCCACCTGGCCGTCGCCCGGCAGCAACTGCAGCACGCCTTGCGGAATGCCGGCCTCGAACAGCAGCTCGACCGCCCGGGCTGCAATCAGCGGCGTCTGTTCGGCCGGCTTGGCAATCACCGCATTGCCGGCCGCCAGGGCAGCTGCCACCTGGCCGGTGAAGATCGCCAGCGGAAAATTCCACGGGCTGATGCATACGAACACGCCCTTTCCGTGCAGCGAGATCTCGTTGTGCTCGCCGGTCGGGCCGGCCAGTACTTCAGGTGCGGCGAAATGGCGCCGGGTCATCTGCGCGTAGTAACGACAAAAATCAGCCGCCTCGCGGACTTCGGCGATGCCGTCGGCCAGCGTCTTGCCGCCCTCGCGCACACACAGCGCCATCAGTTCGGCGCGATTTTCTTCCAGCAGATCGGCCATGCGCTCCAGGCAGCGCGCCCGCTCATCGGCCGGCGCACGGTCCCAGTCCGGCCAGCATTCCAGTGCCCGGTCGACGGCCTTTTCCGCCGTATCGGGAACAGCGTTGCGGATCTCGCCCACAGCGTCGTCGAAATCGGCCGGGGAATGGGCCACAACGGCTTCGGTACCGGCAAGCCCCTGCCCGCCCAGCGGCGCGGCCTGCCAGCGATGCTCGCGCCACGGGGCCATCTGCCCGGCCAGCCCAAGCTGGATGGATTCGGAGGCAAAATTGATTCCGGCCGAATTGCGCCGCTGGCCGGCATACAGATCGACCGGCAGCGGAATGTCGGGATGGTGGAAGGTCTCGAAGCGCCGAACCTTGGCGACCGGATCGGACACCACCTCGCGCGCCGGCTGCCTGGCATCCACGATCCGGTTGACAAACGAGCTGTTGGCGCCGTTTTCCAGCAACCGGCGCACCAGGTACGGCAACAGGTCGCGATGATCCCCAACCGGCGCATAGACCCGGCAATGGCCTTCGAAGCCCGGCTCGTCAAGCACTTCCTCGTACAGATCCCGACCCATCCCGTGCAGACGCTGATATTCGAAATCCTCGCGCCCGCCCGCCAGTTCGCGAATGGCGCAGATGGTATGCGCGTTGTGGGTCGCGAACTGCGGGTAGAAGCAGTCGCGCAGCTCCAGCAGCCGCGCGGCACAGGCCAGGAACGAGGCATCCGAATTGGGTTTGCGGGTGAACACCGGGTAGTCGGCATGCCCTTCGATCTGGGCCAGCTTGATCTCGGAATCCCAGTACGCGCCCTTGACCAGCCGCACCGGGATGCGATGCCCGGTATCAACGGCACGGGCGGCCAGCCAGTCGATCGCCGACCAGCCGCGCCTCAGGTAGGACTGCAGGGCCAGTCCGAAGCCGTCCCAGCCCTGCAGCTCGGTCGCAGCCAGCACCTCGCCGAATACGTCGAGCTGCAACATCAGGCGTGCCGATTCCTCGGCATCGACGGTCAGCGCAATGCCGGCCGATCGCGCTTCGACTGCGAGCTCGCGCACGATCGGCACCAGCTCGCGCATTATCCGGCCACGCTGCGATGGCTCGTAGCGCGGATGCAGGGCCGAGAGCTTGACCGAAATGCTGGGCGCGTCGAAGATGTCGTCATATTCGCCGGACCGGCCCAGTGCCGCGATCGCCGCGCTGTAGGATTCTCGATAGCGGCGTGCGTCGGCCGCGGTCAGCGCGGCCTCGCCCAGCATGTCGAAGGAATAGCGGTAACGCCGGTTTTCCTTCTTGCGCGAGCGTTCCAGCGCGTCTTTTATGGTCCGACCCATGACGTACTGGTGGCCCATGATGCGCATCGCCTGGCGCACCGCCAGCCGCACCACCGGCTCGCCGGACTTGTTGGCCAGGTTGGCCAGCACCGAGCGAATATCCCGCTTTGCCGAGCGGCCGACCCGGACCATTCGCCCGGTCAGCATCAACCCCCAGGTCGATGCATTGACGAACAGCGATTCGCTCTTGCCCAGGTGTGATTCCCAGTCGGCCTCGGCCAGCTTGTCGGAAATCAGACGCTCCGCGGTTTCGCTGTCCGGTATCCGCAGCAGGGCTTCGGCCAGGCACATCAGCACCACGCCCTCCTCTGAGGACAGGTCGTACTCGCGCATGAACGCTTCCATTGCCCCCTGGTGCTCGGAGAGCTTGCGCACCCGCTCGACCAGCTTGACTGCCCGGTCCTCGACCTGCGCGCGCGCCGGCTCGTCCAGCGGCAACTGCTCAAGCAACTCCGGCAGCAGCCGCGATTCAGGCACGCACCAGGCCTGCTCCAGCGCCTCGCGCTCGGGCTGCGACGGAAATTCTTCGGAATGGACGAAGCGCTGCTTTTCAGCCATCGGTGGTTGCTCTCTGGTTGAAAATCTTGATAATCGAAAATCTGAACAGTCGAAAACCTGACCAAGCCAGGTCGATTCCGGAGCGTCAATGCGCTCATGATCCGACCCGGCTGGCAGTGTAACGCAAGCCTGCCGCGACACAACCCTGCACAGACTCTTAAAGACGCCTCGCAAAGCAGGAGTGGCGAATACGGCTGAATCCGGCCATGTGCGAGCCGCAGGGCTCGGGAATGTGAATTTTGCGCTGCCGCCGCTGAGATCGATAGGCTACAATTACGCCGGTCCCGAAACAGTGCCTTTCATGGTTCGGTCGAAACTGGCCAAACATCAGCGGACCCAACAACAGCGGATCGATCATCAGGTCGAACCGGAACGGCAAGTCGACAGAATCGAGCTGCTGGCCAACCTGTCCTGGTCACTGGACAGACTGGCGGGTTTCTTTCTGGTTCTGAGTGCGGTCACGCTTTCTGTGGCCCTGCTACCGACCCTTCTGGGCTACTGGCCGATCATGGCCGTGGCGATCGTGCATCTGGCGATCGTCGGTTGGTGTTTTCGGTTGGCCTGGCGCGGTAACTGGGCGCGCCAGGACGTGCTGATCGATCGCGAACGGATTCGCGTGCTGACCAGCACCCACAAGAAGCAGGACCGGCTGGAATGGCCGGTACAGTGGGTGCGGGTTGAGACCGAATGCGTCCGTGGTGAAGTCCGGACCTTTCTGGCGCTGCATGGGCAGCGCTGTGAAATCGGCCGATTTCTTTCGGATGCGGAACGCAGCGAGGCAGCAACCCTGATCAATCGCGCACTGGCGCCGTATTCGGCCTGGCGCGATCAACCCAAGGACGAAACAGCGAGTGCAGGATGAATAGAACCAACGAAATCATTGTCGGGCTGGCCATGATGGCCATCGTTACCGTGATCACATGGGGTTTGCTGGCAATCGGCGACAACATGCCGGTCGGTGTCACGCCGTTCAGTCGCGATGTCTATCAGTTGCACATGATCGTGCTCATCATCGTCAGCGTGATCGGCATCCTGGTGTTCGCCGCGATGTTCACGTCGATCTACCTGCACCGCAAATCGCGCGGCTCGGAACCGGCCAAGTTCACTCACTCCACACGCGCGGAAATCATCTGGACGATGATCCCCATCCTGATCCTGGTGGCCATGGCGATTCCGGCGACCCGTGTCCTGATCGACATGGAGGATACCAGCGGCGCCGAGCTCGACATCAAGGTCACCGGCTACCAGTGGCTGTGGCATTACGAGTACCTCAACGAGGGTATATCGATCTACTCCGCACTGGACCGCGAAAGCAACCGGGCGCGTCGGCTCAACTCGGGCATCGATCCCCGTGACGTCGACAATTATCTGCTGGAAGTCGACAACCGGCTGGTGCTGCCCACCGACACCCGTATTCGCTTCCTGCTCACCTCGGGCGACGTGATCCACTCCTGGTGGGTGCCGGAGCTGGGCTGGAAACGCGACAATATTCCCGGCATGGTCAACGAAGCCTGGACCCTGATCGAAGAACCCGGCGTCTACCGGGGCCAATGCGCTGAACTCTGCGGCAAGGATCATGGCTTCATGCCGATCGTGGTCGAGGCCGTGCCGCCTGAGGAATACCGGGCCTGGGTCGCGATGCAGACCGGGGTGGAAGATGTCGAGCGGCTGGCCGCCGCCGACGATCCTGCAGCCGAGATTGCAACCGATTGAGTTTGCAGAACCGAACCCGGCCATCGGATTTCATCAGCCGACCCGAAGATCGACAAGGATCGGCAAAAGTGGATAACGCATTGAAGGAAATGCAATGACTGAAGCAACTGCTCACGCAGATCATCATCACGATCAGCCGAAAGGCCTGGCCCGCTGGCTGTTTACCACCAATCACAAGGAGATCGGGACGCTTTACCTGGTCTTCTCCCTGGCCATGTTCCTGATCGGCGGCGCAATGGCGCTGGTGATCCGGGCAGAACTGTTCCAGCCGGGCCTGCAACTGGTCGACCCCACGTTCTTCAACCAGATGACCACCATGCACGCGCTGGTGATGATTTTCGGCGCAGTCATGCCGGCCTTTGTCGGCCTGGCCAACTGGATGCTGCCGATGATGATCGGTGCGCCGGACATGGCGCTCCCGCGCATGAACAACTGGTCGTTCTGGATTCTGCCGTTCGCCTTCCTGATCCTGCTGTCGACGCTGTTCATGCCGTCGGGCGGCCCGGCATCCGGCTGGACACTGTACCCGCCGCTGTCATTGCAGGGCGGCAACAGCCTGGCATTCGTGATCTTCGCCATTCACCTGATGGGCATTTCCTCCATCATGGGCGCGATCAACATCATCGCCACCATCCTGAACATGCGCGCCCCGGGCATGACCCTGCTTCGCATGCCGCTGTTCGTCTGGACCTGGCTGATCACCGCCTTCCTGCTGATCGCGGTCATGCCGGTGCTGGCCGGCGCCGTGACCATGCTGCTGACCGACCGCTACTTCGACACCAGCTTCTTCAATGCCGCCGGCGGCGGCGATCCGGTCATGTACCAGCACATCTTCTGGTTCTTCGGCCATCCGGAGGTCTACATCATGATCCTGCCGGCGTTCGGGATCGTCTCCCAGATCATCCCCACGTTCGCGCGCAAGCCGCTGTTCGGCTATACCTCGATGGTGTATGCAACTGCATCGATCGCGTTCCTGTCGTTCATCGTCTGGGCCCACCACATGTTCACCGTGGGCATGCCGCTGGGCGCCAACCTGTTCTTCATGTACGCCACCATGGTCATTGCGGTACCCACCGGCATCAAGATCTTCAACTGGGTCTCGACCATGTGGCGCGGCTCGATGACCTTCGAGACACCAATGCTGTTCGCGCTCGCGTTCATCATCCTGTTCACCATCGGTGGTTTCTCGGGCGTGATGCTGGCCATCGTGCCGGCCGACTTCCAGTACCACGACACCTATTTCGTGGTCGCGCACTTCCACTACGTGCTGGTCACCGGTGCGGTGTTCGCAATCATGGCCGGGGCCTACTTCTGGCTACCGAAGTGGACCGGTCACATGTATGACGAGCGACTGGGCAAGATTCACTTCTGGTGGTCGACGATCTCGGTCAACGTGCTGTTCTTCCCGCAGCATTACCTCGGCCTGGCCGGCATGCCACGCCGCATTCCCGATTACTCGGTGCAGTTTGCCGACTGGAACATGATCAGCAGCATCGGCGGATTCGCATTCGGTTTCGGCCAGCTGCTGTTCGTCTGGATCGTCATCAAGTGTGTACGCGGCGGCCAGAAGGCTGATGCCAAGGTGTGGGAAGGCGCACAGGGTCTGGAGTGGACGGTGCCCTCGCCTGCGCCCCTGCACACATTCGATACGCCGCCGGTGGTCGATGACACGGTCGCGGTGCACAAGGATCAACTGGCCTGAACACGGATACGTGATGAAAGATGAAACCCGGCGCACGGACTCACCGGAACCACGCGAACGACGCCGCGTCGGCCGCACGGTCGCAATTCTGGTGGCGGTCGCCCTGCTTATCTACCTGGGCTTCATCGCACGCACGGTGCTTGCAGGCTGAATCGCAAGCTGGCATAAAAACAATGGCGCGTGTTCAAATTGCGCCGCAGTGAGAAAACCGGGAGTCAAGATGGCACACTCTAGTTACTATGTTCCGCATCAGGCGCGCTGGCCGATTGTCGGATCGATCGGACTGTTTCTGATGGTTTCAGGCTTTGCCAACTGGATGAATGGCAGCGGAACCGTGATCGGCCCCGGCCTCGCCCTGCTGGGAGCAGCGGTCGTGATCTACATGATGTTCGGCTGGTTTGCCGAAGTCATCCGCGAGTCCGAATCCGGCCTGTACAACAACCAGGTCGATGCCTCCTTCCGTCAGGGGATGATCTGGTTCATCTTCTCCGAGGTGATGTTCTTTGCCGCGTTCTTCGGTGCCCTGTTCTACGCGCGCATGTTCGCGATTCCCTGGATTGGCGGCGAAGGCATCGGCGCCATGACCAACGAGCTTCTCTGGCCCGGCTTCCAGGCGACATGGCCAACCAACGGGCCGGCCGACCTGGGCGGCGATTTCCAGACGATTCCGGCATTCGACATTCCATTGCTCAACACCCTGATCCTGCTGACTTCGGGCTGGACACTCACAATGGCCCACTGGGCGTTGAAAAAGGAAAAACGCCGGGCGCTGATCGGCTGGATGTTCGCCACGGTCGCGCTGGGCGCATTGTTCCTGTTCTTCCAGATCGAGGAATACATTCACGCCTACCAGGACCTCGGTCTCACGCTGGGCTCGGGTATTTACGGCTCCACGTTCTTCATGCTGACCGGCTTCCATGGCCTGCATGTGACGCTTGGCGCAATCATGCTGCTGGTGATTACGTTCCGCTGCATGGCCGGCCATTTCAAGCCCGAGCACCACTTCGGCTTCGAGGCCGTGGCCTGGTATTGGCACTTCGTCGACGTGGTCTGGCTGGCCTTGTTCGTGTTCGTCTACGTGGTCTGAGCCCGGCGCAGGCAAAAACAATCAGTTCACCGCAAAAACGGGGCCCAGGCCCCGTTTTTCGTTCCGCACACCGGCCTCGAACCCCGCAACCGCGCCGCCTCGGTTTCCGTACTCGATCCGCGCGCCCGATGCTGGTACTCTCTCCCCCAGCAAAGGGGAAGCCCGAGAAATGGACCCGAACCGCACCCAGCCCGAAGCCAAATCCGTCGAAGCGTTCATCGAGCGCTGGCGCGACACCGGCGGCAAGGAGCGCGCCAACTACCAGTTATTCCTGACCGAACTGTGCCGGCTGCTGGACCTGCCCGGCCCGGAGCCTGCCGGCGAGGATGACAGCGACGATGCCTACGTGTTCGAGCGCCGGGTCGATATCCATCACCCCGACGGCAGCGCTTCCAGGGGCTACATCGACCTGTAGCTGCACAAGACGCCCGAGCACTTTCCCAAGGCCATCGCCTCGCTCTGGCACACGATGAACGACGGCGGCTACTCAGGCGTGCTGAATCACGACATCCTGCGCTTCAACGGCAACCTGTTCCGCAACATCGACCCGATCCCGCTCAAGCCCGAGCAGATCGAGCTGCTGATCACCGCCGGCCGGCACGACTGGAGCCAGGTCGAGCCGGCCATCTTCGGCACCCTGCTCGAACGCACGCTGGACCCGGAAGAGCGCCACAAGCTCGGCGCGCACTACACGCCGAGAGCCTACGTCGAGCGGCTGGTCATGCCCACCATCATTGAAAACCTTTGGGGTCAAGTCTTGTTTCATGCATTGTCGGGAAAATCATGAGGTCTTGTTTCTTGCATGAACTCACCGGCAGCTGCAAGATCAGGCTGTCGCACTCTTCCTCGGCTGCACGTCCCGGGCGATTTCGGCCGCTTCCTCACTGGCCTCGAATTCCTTCAGATCATACTGGATCTGCAGATTCATCCAGAACTGCGGCGCCGTGCCCGGGGGTCACCCATTAGCCCAGCCAATTGTGCGAAGCTGTCCGAATCGGTTGCGGTTATTGAAGAAAAAACGATACGAAGGGAAGATGACCAGGATCATTCTATTCACGTTGATGGTGTGTGCCGGCCTGGTCGGGAGCTTCCTATGGCTGCTGGTTGATGAGCCACTTGAAGATTCGACAAGTCACTGGCTGGCAGACGGACAGGACGCACGACCTGTGGAAAGCCTGGACTTTCTCTACCTGGTCGGTATGGCCGCACCCGCGGGAGTGGATCCAGTCGAACACGGTCGCTCCATTCTCAGACAGGTCGAGTCCGATCCGCGAGTCAGGATCGACCTGACAGCGGAACGACTCGGCGACCTCCCCTGCGAAATTGAGGATCTGGACTGCTGGCAGCAGTCAGGGCCGCCGTGGCCCGACGCTGCCCTGGAAGCGAATCGGCACATTCTGAAGCGCTGGCAGTCCTTTCCTGTCTATGGCGATTTCTTTCTTCCGCCTTCTGCACCAGTGCTCACGACCCTGATACCAACCGTACAATTCGCCACCAACCTGAGCACTCTCGATCTCGTCAAGCGTTGGCAACGAGGGGAACTTGAAAAAGCTATCGTGGCAACAACGCTTCAGCTGGAAGGGCTGGCTAGGATCCCACCAGAGGCTCAAGACTTGCTCAGTGTCCTGCTGATTGACGCTTTTATCGGTACGAGAATGCATGATTTGATGCTTGCACTCCGATTGAATGGAAAGCGGAATATCAAGCTTCCTGATAATCCGGTGCACCATCCCATCGACGTGGAGTCGGTACTGACCCACTGGGCCAGACGCGAACTGCAGTTCTTCGCCAATCTCTCTGCGCACCATCGCTGGCCGTTGGCCATCGCCAGCCAGCCAAATCGAACGCTCAATCGGGCGCGCCGGTGTCTCGAGGAGGTGATTCGACTGGCCAACCGCGATGCCTTGCTAGAGGCCTTGCGCACCGAAGCCGGCGACTGTGGCGGTCGGCGAGTGCGTTTGCGAAACTGGCACGGTGACCAGATGGTCAATCAATTCATGATCGTCAATCCAATGTCCGCGTGCCGGGCCCACATGATCAACCTGCGCCTCCAACTGGCTACTGCTCTTTTAGAGGCCCAAGCAAGGTTCGATGACTGGAACGCACGCCTTTCACACGTCGGCGCTGGTAATCCATTCGGCCCCGAAGTCGGCGCTTTAGTACGCGAAGACCAGATCTGCTATTCCAACCCACACCCATCGGCCTGCAGCACTACCTGCCTCACCCCACCGTTCAAAACAGGGGAGACAGCCGAACGGGAACAAGACTTTGCAGATGATTTTGCTTGGAGATGGCTGCCTGGCGGCACTCCAAACAATCCAGCGCCTGAAAGGCCCCTTGAATTCAATAATCTGCGGGAATCTGCGTAATCTGCGGTTCGCCTTTGAACGATGGGAAGGCCCAGGGGTCGATCAGTTCCATTCCGCAGTCGGCAAAGTCCTTGACATTGCGGGTGACCAGGCTGGCGCCGCGCGATCGGGTGATGGCGGCGATCATGGCGTCGAATTGACTGATGGGCCGGCCGGCGGATCGGCGGGATGTGGCGATCTCGGCATAGGCATCCGCGGCTGCGCTGTCGAAGCTCAGGACCTGCCCGGCCAGGTCCTGATCGAAGATGTCGTGGGTGGCGTTCAGCAGCGAGGTCCGGCGCTGGCCGTCAGGCAGCAAAAGCAGGCCGTAGAGCAATTCGCCTCGCGTGACGGTGGTGGTGAACAGCGTCGGGCGGGGCTGGGCCGCCAGCCACGCCATGACCGCGGCGTCCGGCACGGGACGCAGGGTTTCCGAAAGCACGTTGGTGTCCAGGACGATCATCCGTTAGCCCGGATTACAGTCCCGACGGAAACGGGTCGCGGATCGCTTCACGCTCGGGGAGTTGCAGTTCCACCCCGCCCAGTGGTTCGATGCGCTTGCGAATGGCTTCTGCCAGCGATGCGGCCTGTGCCGGCTCGGTCGACAGCGCGGTACGCAGGATGTCGCGCGCCTCGTCCTCCATCGAGCGGCCATGCCGGGCAGCCTGAACGCGCAGGCGTGCCTTGAGCTGGTCGTCGATCTTGCGGATGGTCATGGTTGCCATTTCGTCCTCCTGCCGGCAGAGAGTGCAGTCAATGAGTGCATTTTAGTCATTGACTGCAAATATGGCAAGTTTGGCGCCGCGATATCTCTGTGGACCAGGGTGTCAGGTGGTGAAACGTGCATTGGCTGATGCCGTAGCTTCAGGGGCGTATTTGTTCATTGAATTTCCTTGACTTAATGTCCATAAAAATATACATTAAAAGGCATTAGGAAAATAGAAATGGACGTTAAATGGCGCCGCCACGCAAAAATGCAGACCTTCCATTGCCGGTTCGCCGCCTCCTGCGGAAACTGGGTCAGGATATCCGCGCCGCTCGTTTGCGGCGCCGGATTCCTACGAAAATCATGGCCGAACGGGCGTCCGTCAGCCGCATGACCCTTCACAAGGTGGAGAAAGGCGACCCTGGCGTGTCTTTGGGCAACTACGCCACCATTCTGTTTGTCATTGGCTTGCACGATGGGCTGGGAGACCTGGCGGATATCAAGAATGATCCGGTTGGACAGGACCTGGAAGAAGAGCGTCTGCCTCAGCGCATCAGGCGTTCAGGGAAGTCTGGTGGCCAAAAGGGCGAGTCGTGATGGAGACCCGGGCTTTGGTTTATGTAGATCTGGGCGGCAGCCCGGTTCTGGTCGGGCGCCTCTGGGCACGAACGCGCAAGGTGCGGGACAGCGCCTCCTTCGAATACGACGATAGCTGGCTCGAGTGTGACGATCGATTTGGCCTGGAGCCTGCCCTTCAGCTCGGCCCCGGGCCCTTTCATACACCGAGGGATAAACCCCTTTTTGGAGCGATTGGTGACTCCGCTCCCGACAGCTGGGGACGGGTGCTGATGCGACGCGCCGAGCGTCGTCGCGCCGAAGCTGCAGGGGAGACGCCTCGAACGCTGCGGGAAATTGACTACCTGCTCAACGTCAATGATGAAGCACGACAGGGAGCACTTCGCTTCGCTCTGGAGGCCGGCGGGCCGTTTCTCGCCCCCGGCAACGCAATGCCCATTCCACCGCTGGTGGATCTCCCTCGCCTGCTCTCTGCCGCTGACCACATTGCCGGCGACGCAGAGACCGATGAGGACCTGCGCCTGCTCCTGGCGCCAGGTTCATCCCTCGGCGGCGCCCGGCCGAAAGCCTCGGTCAGGGACGGCGAGGGTCATTTGCTGATCGCGAAATTCCCGCACAGGGATGACGAAATTGACATCGTGCGCTGGGAGGCCGTCGCCCTCAAGCTGGCCGAAGACGCTGGTATCCCTGTTCCTCATTGGCGCCTGGAGACCGTCGGCGCCCGACCCGTCCTTCTCCTGCGGAGGTTCGACCGGGAGCGAGAAACGCGAATTCCGTTTCTCTCCGCCATGAGCATGCTGGGCGCTACCGACAACGAGACCCGAAGCTACATGGAGTTTGTTGATGCTCTGCGACAGTACGGCGCTGCGCCCAAAGCCGATATGCATCTTCTCTGGCGCCGAATCGTGTTCAATATCCTGATCTCGAATACCGACGATCATCTACGCAATCACGGGTTTCTCTATTCCGGTCAGGATGGCTGGCGTCTCGCGCCCGCCTATGACCTCAATCCTGTGCCGGTTGATATCAAGCCCCGCGTTCTGGCGACCACCATTGACTTTGATGACGGGACAGCCACGCTCGACCTGGCGATGCAAGTAGCGGCCTATTTTGGTCTCAGGACGGCAGAAGCCCGGGAAATCGCCAGGGATGTGGGGCGGGCGGTTTCCCGCTGGCGTCGGGAGGCTGAGCATATCGGTATTGCAAGTGCACAAGCTGATCGTATGGCGTCGGCCTTCGAGCATGATGATTTGCGCGCCGCACAGTAGTGTCGGAACTCCGTTCATGCCCGCGCTCCTTATATCGCTGAGCAAAGGCACGGGGATCAATCAGGTCTATTGCGCAGTCGACAAAGTCCTTGGCATTCGGCGCAGGGTTTCCGAAAGCGCGGCGGATGGTCACGGTTGCCATTTCGCGGCCTCCTGCCGCAAACAAAAAAACCCGGAAGGCGGGCTGCCTTCCGGGTCTTGATTTCGGGCCGTTGCCGGCGGCTGCTCGATCAGGTCTTTTTGGGTGAGAGCATCATCACCATCTGACGGCCTTCCATGCGCGGAAACTGCTCCACGGCGATCAGGCCTTCCAGGTCGCTTTCGACCCGCTTGAGCAGATCGCGCCCAAGGTCCTGGTGGGCCATTTCACGACCGCGAAAGCGCAGCGTCACCTTGACCTTGTTGCCTTCCTCGATGAATCGCTTGAGGTTGCGCATCTTGACGTCATAGTCATGATCGTCGGTTCCGGGCCGGAACTTGATTTCCTTGATCTGGATCTGTTTCTGCTTCTTCTTCTGGGCCTGGGCCTTTTTCGATTCCTCGAAGCGGAACTTGCCCCAATCCATGATCCTGCAAACCGGCGGATCGGCCTGCGGCGCAATCTCTACCAGGTCCAGGCTTTGTTCCTCGGCCAGAGCGATCGCTTCTTCCAGCGACCGAATCCCGATCTGGTCCCCTTCGGCACCGACCACTCTTACCTTGGGCGCGACGATATCGTTGTTGCGTCGCGTTTTCTTGTCCGTTGCGATGTGAAATTCTCCTGTTCGGTCCAAAAAACTCAGTCGTCATTACCCTGGCGACCACGTCGGGCTTCCCATTGCCCAAGCCGGTCTGCAAAGGCCTCGACCCGCATGCTACCCAGATCGGTGCCGTCGCGCTCACGCACGGCGACCGTGCCGTCATTCTTTTCCCGCTCGCCGACAACCAGCAGATACGGGATCCGGGCCATGGTCTGTTCGCGAATTTTATAGCCGATCTTCTCATTCCTCAAGTCGGCTTCGACACGAAAACCCAGCCCGGCAAGCCGACGCACGACGTTTTCGGCGTAATCGGCCTGCGAATCGGTAATATTGAGCACCACCGCCTGTACCGGCGCCAGCCACACCGGCAGACTGCCGGCATAATGTTCGATCAGCACGCCGATGAAGCGTTCGACCGAGCCCAGAATAGCCCGGTGCAGCATCACCGGCACCTGCTTGTCGCCGTGCTCGTCCACATATTCCGCACCGAGTCGGCCCGGCATCGAAAAATCCACCTGCATGGTGCCGCATTGCCAGACCCGGCCGATGCAGTCAGTCAGGGAGAACTCGATCTTGGGGCCGTAAAACGCACCCTCGCCCGGCTGGATCTGGTATTCGATCCCGGCCGTTTCCAGTGCTTCCCGGAGTGCCTCCTCGGCCCGGTCCCAGACCTCGTCGGAGCCGACGCGCTGCTCAGGCCGGGTTGACAGCTTGACAAGGATTTCGTCGAAGCCGAAATCCCGATAGACATCGAACACCAGCTCGTTGAACGCCAGCACCTCGTCGCGCATCTGCTGCGGCGTGCAGAAGATATGGGCGTCGTCCTGGACGAAATTGCGTACCCGCATCAGCCCGTGCAACGCCCCGGAAGGCTCGTTGCGATGGCACGATCCGAATTCGGCCATGCGCAACGGCAGGTCTCGGTAGCTTTTCAACCCCTGGTTGAAGATCTGCACGTGGCAGGGGCAATTCATCGGCTTGATCGCGTAGGTGCGGTCCTCCGATGAAGTGACGAACATGTTGTCGGCGAAATTATCCCAGTGCCCGGATCTTTTCCACAGGCTCAGGTCCACCACCGACGGCGTGTGCACCTCCTGGTAGCCGGCCTGCTCCAGACGGGTCCGGATGTAGTCCTGGATCAGCCGGTAGATGCGCCAGCCGTGGTCATGCCAGAACACCATGCCCGGTGCCTCGGCCTGGGTGTGGAACAGATCCAGCCGCTTGCCGATCTTGCGATGATCGCGTTTTTCAGCTTCTTCCAGGCGCTTGAGATATGCCTTGAGCTGCTTCTTGTCGCCCCAGGCCGTGCCGTAGATGCGCTGCAGCATCTCGTTGTCGGAGTTGCCGCGCCAGTAGGCGCCGGCCAGCTTGGTCAGCTTGAACGCGCCCAGCTTGCCGGTCGAAGGCACATGCGGGCCGCGGCACAAGTCGATGAAATCGCCCTGCCGATACAACGACAGCGTCTCGTCGGCCGGAATGTCGGCAATGATTTCGGCCTTGTAGTCCTCGCCCTGGTCGCGAAAGAATGCGATTGCCTCGTCCCGCGCCATTTCGCTGCGCGCGACCGGCAGATCATCGTCCACGATGCGCGACATCTCCTGCTCGATCTTTTCCAGATCCTCGGGCCGAAAGGGCTCGTCGCGGGCAAAGTCATAGTAAAAACCGTGCTCGATGGTCGGCCCGATCGTCACCTGGGTCTCGGGAAACAGGCGCTTGACGGCCTGCGCCATCAGGTGCGCGGTCGAATGACGGATGATCTCCACGCCTTCATCGTCGCGCGGGGTGATGATGCGCAACGAGCCGTCCCGCTCGATTCGATACCCGGCATCGACCAGTTTCCCATCGAATTCGCCGGCCAGCGTGGCCTTGGCCAGCCCGGCGCCGATGGACGCAGCCACGTCGGCCACCGTCACCGGCGCATCGAAAGTTTTCTGACTGCCATCCGGCAGCGTGATCTGAATCATGAAATCAAATTCCGCGACTGCTCCGAGTCAAGACGGGAAGTGTACCCAATACCGCCCACGAATTGGCCCCCGAGCCTTCTACCGGGCGGCACAGGCACGCCAGGGTACAAGACGGCACATGAGGAATTCGACAGCCGCACCAAGGCTGCGAAAATTCTGTATTGAGGGTTTCTCTGGTGCGTGCCAGGCGGTGACCGCCGGAACGCAGGAACCGCAGTGTACAAAGAGGGTACATGAGGATTCCGAGTACCGCCGGGCGCCGCATGGCGCGTGCCAGAGGAAGCCTCAAAACAGGATTTGGTGGGCGATGCTGGATTCGAACCAGCGACCTCTGCCATGTCAAGACAGCGCTCTAACCAACTGAGCTAATCGCCCGAAACAAGCCCGGCATTATAGCACCGAACAACTTTTCGACAACCGCAAATTTGCAATCTCCCGCGCTTTGCCGGCGGCCGGGACCGGGGGCGGATCCGGCCGCTATAATTCCGGCATGTCCAATGCTCCAGCCAGCCCGTCCCGGCCCTTCGTCCACCTGCGGGTGCATTCCCAGTACAGCCTGGAAGACGGCATGGCCAGCCCGGCAGCGCTGGTCGAGCGGGCGCGCGCGCTGGGCATTCCGGCCCTGGCGCTGACCGACTGGCACAACCTTTTCGGGCTGGTCAAGTTCATCCGGGCCGCGCACAAGAACGGCATCAAGCCGCTGGTCGGCTCGGATCTGCGAATCCACGACCCGGCCAGTGACACCGGGTTTTCCGTGGTCACGCTACTGGTCCAGAACCGCACAGGCTACCTGAATCTTTGCCGGCTGATTTCGCGCAGCTTTATCGAGGGCCGGGTCCAGGCCCAGCCGCGACTGCGGGCCGAATGGCTGCACGGCAGCAGCGACGGGCTGATCGCCCTTCTGGGCTGGCAATCCTCGGTCGGCCAGGCCTTGCTGGCCGGCCACCCGAACGAGGCCCGGCGTCGCCTGATCGGCTGGCTCGGCCAGTTTCCCGACCGCTGCTACATTGAACTTGAACGAACCGGCCGCAGCCACGAGCAAAAGACCGAAACCGGCCTGCTGGCACTTGCCGCCGACCAGCAGGTACCGGTAGTGGCCGGCAACGATGTCCGGTTTGTCGAACAAGACCATTTTCTGCCGCACGAGGCGCGCGTGTGCATCCACCAGGGCCGCCTGCTGGATGACAAGCACCGCAAACGCGAATTCGTCGACCAGCAGTACCTCAAATCACCGGCCGAGATGGCAGCTTTGTTCGAGGACCTGCCGGTCGCCCTAGACAATACCGTCGAACTGGCCCGGCGGCTGAACCTGGACCTCGAGCTGGGTCGCTACTCGTTGCCGGAGTTCCCGGTCCCTGAAGGCGAGACGGCCGATGATTTCCTGCTCCGCAAGACACACGAAGGGCTGACCGCGCGGCTGCAACGCCACGGGGCGGCCGACGGATTCAGTGAGCAGGACTACCTCGACCGCGTCGCCACCGAGCTGGAAGTGATCGTGAAGATGGGCTTTTCGGGCTACTTCCTGATCGTCGCCGACTTCATTGCCTGGGCGCGCAACAACGATGTTCCGGTCGGGCCGGGCCGCGGTTCGGGTGCCGGCTCGCTGGTCGCCTGGGCGATCGGCATCACCGAGCCGGACCCGCTCAGGTACGGCCTGCTGTTCGAGCGCTTTCTGAACCCCGAACGCGTCTCCATGCCCGATTTCGATGTCGATTTCTGCGTCGTCGGCCGCGATCGCGTGATCGATTACGTGGCGGATCGTTACGGCCGCGACCAGGTCAGCCAGATCATCACCTACGGCACGCTGGCGGCCAAGGCCGCGGTGCGCGACTGCGGCCGGGTGCTGGGCTACAACTACGGCTTCGTCGATTCCATCGCCCGGCTGATCCCCAACGATCTGAACATGACGCTGGAAAAGGCGCTGGAACCGAAGGATTCGGATCTGAAAAAACGGTTCGAGAAGGAAGACGACACCCGCAGCATCGTCGAGCTTGCCATGCAACTGGAGGGCGTGGCGCGCAATGCAGGCAAGCACGCCGGCGGCGTGGTCATCGCGCCCGGCCCGCTGACCGACTTCACGCCGCTGTACACCGATCCGCGCACCGGTTCGCTGGTCACCCAGTTCGACAAGGACGATGTCGAGGCCGTCGGGCTGGTCAAGTTCGACTTCCTGGGCCTTCGCAACCTGACCATCATCGACTGGGCGCTCAAGGCGGTCAACCGCAAGCGCATCAAGTGCGGCGAAGATCCGGTCGTGCTCGAAGACCTGTCGCTGGACGACAGGAAAACCTTCGAGTTGCTGCAACGCGCGCACACCACGGCTGTATTCCAGCTCGAATCACGCGGCATGAAGGACACCTTGCGCAAACTGGTGCCCGACAATTTCGACGACATCGTCGCCGCAGTCGCACTCTACCGGCCCGGCCCGATGGAAGCGGGCATGATCGATCTGTATGTAGACCGCAAGCACGGCCGCGCCCGGATCGAATACCCCCACCCGCTGGCCGAACCCGTTCTCAAGCCCACCTACGGCGTTATCGTCTACCAGGAACAGGTCATGCAGATTGCCCAGCAGGTGGCCGGCTTCACGCTGGGCATGGCCGATGTGCTGCGCAAGGCCATGGGCAAGAAGATCGCATCGCTGATGGCCGAACAGCGTGCCGGCTTCGTCCAGGGTGCCGTAGCCCAGGGCATGAGCGAGAACGACGCCGAGACATTTTTCGACCAGATCGAGACCTTCGGCGGCTACGGCTTCAACAAGTCGCACTCGGTGGCCTATGCGCTGGTCGCCTACCAGACCGCCTGGCTCAAGGCCCACTACCCGGCCGAATTCATGGCTGCGGTGCTGTCGGCCGACATGGACAAGACCGACAAGGTCGCCAACCTGATCGAGGACTGCCGCGCCATGGAGCTGGAAGTGCGTCCGCCCGACATCAATCGCTCGCACTGGCGATTTGAAGTCGAGGATGATGTCATCCGCTACGGGCTGGGTGCAATCAAGGGCGTCGGCGAAGGCGCAATCGAAACCGTGCTGCAGGCGCGCCAGCGCGTTGGCCGCTTCGAATCGCTGCACGCCATGCTGCGCGAAATCGAACTCGGCAAACTCACGCGCAAGACCGTCGAGACACTGATCCGGGCAGGCGCGCTGGACAGCATCCATGAAAACCGTGCCGCCTTGCTGCAGATCCTGGCCGATGCCTGGCAGGCCGCCGAGCAGCACCATGCCGATGCCGTCTCGGGCCAGGGCAGTCTGTTCGGCGGCGCCGGGGATTCAACCACCACCGAAAGACAGCGCGATCCAATCCCGCCCGACGTGGCCCCGTGGACCTCGCGCCAGCGCCTGCGCGGCGAACGCGAAACCCTGGGGCTATATCTCAGCGGTCACCCCATGGACGACCTGCTGACCGAGATCTCCGGTTTCATCACCTGCAACCTGGGCCAGATCGAGGCGCGTCTCGGTGCCAACGAAGGCCGCAACAATGGCAAACGCCGCCGGGCCGCGGTACCGATGACGCTGGCCGGCCTGGTCGCCACCATGCGCCGCCGGCCGGGCAAAGGTGCATTCGTCGCAGTCGAGGACGGCACCGGAAGAATGGAAGTCGCAGTCTTCGATCGCGTGCTGGCTACATGCGCCGATCTGCTCAAGGCAGACGAGATCATCGTCGTCACCGGCAAGGTCGATCGCGACGACTTCAACGGCGGTTACCGCATGGTCGCCGAGCAGATCATGAGCCTCGACCAGGCCCGCCGGCAATTCGCATCGCACCTGCACCTGAAAATGCGCTCGACCGGAACCTCGGCCGACCTCGACCGGCTGCTGATTTCCACCCTGCGCCCGTACCGCGACGGCAACATTCCGGTCATCGTCGATTACCTCAACGGCCATGCCCGGGCAAGACTCAAGCTGGGCGACAACTGGAACGTCAAACCCTGCGCGGAACTGCTGGCCGCATTGGAGGGCGTCGGCGCAATCGAACACGCCGAGCTGGTCTACAACCCCAACCCGACAACACCGCAGACCCCGGCTTTCTAACTGCGCTTGTAGACATGCTTTCGATGACCAACCTTTACCCCACCTTATTCACCACCCTGCCTACTGCGGAACCGCCAGGCCCCGCGTCCAGGGCGTTTCGCTCGGTCGCGCATCCTCACCGTACAGGCGAGTACGCCTCCGGTGCGCTCGGTCGCGAAACGCCCCGGCCACAGCACCTGTCGGCCCCTCGCTACGGCACGGTGATGAATAAGGTGGGTTTACAACCGTTACGACAAGAAGCTCATCTTCCACTTCATATATGATTCGGTACACACCCTGCCGGATTCGGTAACGCTCTTGCCCTGAAAGCTTTTCACTGCCGGCGGGGCGGGGATTCCCCTGCAGCCCCTCCATGCGCTGAAGAATGCGGGCAACATCTTCGTTCGGGATTGGGCGAAGGTCTTTAGAGACTGACTTTCTGAATACAAGCTTATAATTTGCCATGAGCCTTTAACTCATCCAGCAATTCCTCATAGCTCATGGTTGGCTCGGAAACCCGTTCCTCGAACGCCGCCAAATCTTCCTGATCCTCAGCCAATGCCGCACGAACAGCATCGTTGACGATATCTGACAAGGAACGATGCGTATGCGCAGCCTTCAGCCGCAGCGCCGCGTGTAACTGAGGGTCGAAATAAACCGTAGAACGCTTCGATGTCTCGCTCACGCCATTCTCCAAACATTGCGACATGGCATTATAGCGTCAAGACATCAAGACGTCAAAATTTCCCCGACCAACGGCCAGGATCGCCTGCCTACGACGAGTCCGCGATTTGCCCACGTCCGTGTTCGTTAAAATGTGTCTGTCTTAATTGTTTTGGGCGCTTTCTCTCTTGGGCGCGGCGCTGCCTTTCCCCTACTACCCTACTGTTCCGGGCCATTCCTTTTCTTTATTTCGGCTTTTATTTCAGCCAACTCAGTCGCTATACGTTTCAGCGATATTGGGACTAGCGCAACGAAATAGACAACCATTGCCAGAAGCAGGAAGCCAATAAGCTGGCCGATGAGAGTTACGATGCCAAGTTCCATAAATTGTGCTCCTTAACTCTGTGACTGTTATCGTATACCATCTGAGTTAAGCCGCGACGCGGCGCGACGTCGGCTCGAACGAATCATCAGGTTGCCGATAACCAGCCCGCCACGAATGCGATAGCCATTGCTGTAGCACCTATGGTCAGCGCCCACGCGACACCCTTCGGTTGACCAAGGTTTACCGTCCAACCCAGGATCGGATACGGCTTAGGCACCCAGCTCCGCGTGTCCTTCTTGCTGAAGTAGATCCCCAGCCAACGTGGCGGAGACCAGTTCTTCGGATCGTTCCACTCAGAGATGTTGATGTCGTCCTGGCTCATGATCTTCTCCTCAAGGTCATGCCTTCTTGCGACCTTACGTTCCGGTTCAGCGGCGGGCCGCGCAGCGGAGCGTCCGCTGTGACCGGTTATGTTACCTCACGCAGTGGCAGATAAATTCGACCTTTCCGAACTATGGCATCAACTTTCGCCTTCGTTGCATCTGAAAAGTCGATCTGCCCATTCAGCACTAGAGCGATGTCCTCACCTGTCATCAGAATGATTCTAGGCGCATCACCGGAAAATTTTCTGATCGCATTCTCATCAAATCCATTTGCTGAAATGAAGAATCCTCTGGTGCTTTGCGCTTTCCCACGGATCTTGCCGTCAAAGACAGAAAGCTCTGGTTGCTTTGTTATGCCATCAGTCCATTTGGCTTCAACTAAATAATCAAACTTCTCGTAACGGAAATGCCCATCAATTTGCTCTCCTTGTGTTGTCCTATACGGAGGTGTAAATTCGAACTCGGAGTGCGCTAAGACGTCAAAGAACAAATCTTCAAGAGCGAAACCTCTAGCTTGAGGAGATATAACACCCCCGGAGGCAAGTTCAACAAATCTGACGTTTAGCGCATTGAGCTGTTCGCTCTTGGACTTGTATTGCCCAATGCTTTGCTCATAGCGTTTCCTGGCTTTTGCTTGAGCTTGACGTCTTATTTCCTCTTCGATGGGATCATTGCCAATTAATTCACGGAATTCATTCAGCAGAATCTTAGCTTTCCGTCCATCCAGCTGATCCCTATCTAGCGGGCCCCGCATCTTATAAAAGTTGGAAATGATTGCATTTATGGTTTCCCAATCCTTTGAATCCTCAAGTGCGGAGAGGACATTACGCATCAAATCGTACTTGTTATAGGCATCCTTGGGAAACTTCTGTATAAGCCTTCTCGGTACACCACAGGACTCCAAGAAGCTGTAGTAGCTATTCCAAAACCAGAAGCAAGCACCTGACAGTGCGACCATTTTCTCCTTCACCTCAAAGTCAAGCTTTTTCATTTACGGACCTGCTATGAGGTGTTTGGCCTAGGTGAAAACATAACGCTTGGGCTCAGGGGCGGCTAAAAGGGTAGCGAGGAACGAGCGTAGCTTTTCGCCGCCCCTTGGAGCCCATTGTTATGTTTTTGGCAATTTGAGGCCGTAATTCTTCTCTAAGTGCTTTAATACTTTGTGCAGAGCGCGATAGATGCTCAGTTCATTTGCTCCGAACGGATAGTACCCTGTTATGAGTTCTTCACTTGGAATGTCTTTTGTGATGTTCCACTTCTTAGTTTCTTCTTTTCCATTAAAGAACTTAACTGGATAGCGAAATGAACGACCTTCACTCTCAACTTCACCCCAACTACCATAATTCTGGATATTACCATTATAGCATTCGTTGCCAACTATATCTTCTAGCTCAATAAGGAGTTGCTTTATTGGATCGATCTCTCTTCTAGTCTTTTTGATTGATTTATATTGACGTGTATTTTTCTCTACCGCATCAAGTTGACCTCTAAAATATCCTTCATTTTCTTCTTCGGCATCTTTCTTCCACCGATCTAGCAATTCGCCGGGAATCTCAGAGGGCTCGTATCCCATTAACACCTTTAGCGCGTCAATCTCATCTTCAATTTCTGTGGCAATTTCATCCCAGCCTTCATATGTTTCTTTCGCAGACTGAATGATTTGTTCTTTCTGCTTCTCGGCAACATCTGAGAAATCTATTGATTGGTATTTTCGATAGCCAGCCATTTCTTCCTTAACAGAATATTCTTGCATGTCCTTGTCATCAGGCCAGGATTCTTTCGCCCTCGCTCGAATTGCCTCTACTACTGATTCAGGAATAGTCATCTCGTTGCCTAATTTTCAAACATAACTATACAATCTGCAGCGAAAGGAATCTTTATCGAGTAAAAAGGCGAATCCGACGTAGCACCGAGGTCATTCGCTTGTTTCCTCGCAAGCTCTTGTTTTTCCATGATTCCATATTCGTTTCCTGCGGGTGCTACAGTGCGTTCTCGGCAATTATCTTCCGGTTTTCCTACCTGATTTCGTCCAATTTTCCTGCGGCGCGCTTGGCGCACGGAGCCCCTGGACGGGCTTGCCTGGAATCTGCTGCGCTGCGATCATTCACGCTTCTCCCCTGGAATGGAACCCTGAGCTGGATTCTAGTACCGGAATGAGGTGTCTGGCAAGTCGAGGTTGCAGTTGATCCGGAGAAGGCGGCGGGAAATCGGCGGTCGGGGCCATCGAGGCCCAGTGTAAAATTGCCCAGCGCTGCCCTGCTTCATCGCGCAGCGCCCGTGCTGCCCGCCGGATTGGGCTATCTATGCTTGAGGAATTCATCAAGCGTAATGCCTATGTCTTTGGCAATTTGGCGAAGCAAGCTATGACTTCATTGGGCTTGAGGATGGGAACGTTGCCCATGACTCAAGCGACAACTACATTTTGGACCCCTACAAACTCGGACTCCAGCGTAGGTTCGCCGTCTTCCAGAAGCATTGCTATAACATCGTGCAGGTTGTGGTTGACTTCATCCAGCGTTTCCCCCTGAGAATGAGCGCCGGGAAAACCTGGAACGAAGCCAACGAACAAACCAGTTTGTGGACACCGCTCAATTACCGCTGAATAGATTTTCATGGATAGCTCTGAAATCGAGACGTGGTAGGCCATCCCTGCCGCTTGGACGACTCGGGAATCGTATGCATTCTAGCCCGCATCTGGGTGGGCGGCAAGCCGGGTCTGCTGGATACCCGGTCAAGCCGGGCATGACGGTGGGAAACGCACAAAAACCCCCGCTCAAGGCGGGGCTCTTCGTATCTGGCGGAGAGGGGGGGATTCGAACCCCCGAACGGGCGTAAACCCGTTAACGGTTTTCGAGACCGCCGCATTCGACCACTCTGCCACCTCTCCGAAATCGTGAAATTTCACTGCCCCGGGCCATCCCGGAGCAAGCCATCAATTGTATCAAAATTTGCGGCCGGATTCGACCGGGTTCTCTCTGCAGCAGACGCGGCGCCTGGCGGCGCCGCAGCAGGAAGGGTGGTGTGTGGGCGGGGTTACAGCAGCAGGTCGCTCAGGATATCGTGCACGATCTGCGTGCCGGTCTCGACCAGCAGGACGCGGTCGTCGATGTAGACGTACTCGAAGCCCTCGCGTGGCGGCAGGCGCTCCACCAGGCCGCCGGGGAGCCCGCGTTTTGCGATTCCGGGCGGTAGCGGCTTGCCGCGCGCCAGGTTTTTGGCGATCCCGGGCGGCAAGCCCTTCGCCCCCTTGCCGCGCTCGCCCTCGCCGTGGCCAGCCGCGGGGAGGCCATGCTCACCGAAATAACTCCGAATAAGCTCCCGTTCGGCCGCCGCGAACGCCGCAAGTGCGACGCGCTCGCCGGTGGGCGGGTCGTCCGGCTGACCCACGGCCATCGAGGCCGGCAGCATCAGCGCCACGACCACACTCATCATTGCAAGCTTCACAGTCTTCATTGCATCATTCTCCAGCTTGAGCCTGTTATTCGTTTGAACCATCACCCGATCAGTCGCTGCCTTCGGCCAGATGGGTGTCCAGGAATTCGCGGATGGCGCGGTAGCCGGTGATTTCGTTGTCGCGGTTGCGGAAGCCGTGGCCTTCGTCGTCGAACAGCACGTACTCGACCGGGACGTCGTTGTCGCGCAGCGCCTGGACGATTTCATCGGATTCGACCTGCAGCACCCTGGGGTCGTTGGCGCCCTGGAGCACGATCATCGGCTTGGTGATGTTGTCGGCGTGGAACAGCGGTGAGATGCGATGCAGGCGCTCCTCGTCCTCTTCCGGGTCGCCCATTTCGGCGAACAGCGCGTCGCGCTGCGGGCCCCACCAGGCCGGGATGCTCTTGAGCGTGCGCAGCCAGTTGGTCACGCCGAAAATGTTGACGCCGACGTCGAACACTTCGGGTTCGAAGGCCAGTGCGGCGGCGACCATGTAGCCGCCGTAGCTGCCGCCGATGATGCCGATGCGCTCGCCGTCGACCCAGTCCAGATCGGCCAGCATGTGGCGCGCGGCGACCACATCGCCCAGGTCGCATTCGCCGTGGCAGCGGTCGTCGGCGGCGAAGAAGGTCTTGCCGTAGCCGGAAGATCCCCGGTTGTTGATGTCGAACAGCGCGTAGCCGTGGTTGAGCAGGTACTGGTTGAGCGCCGAGTAGCCGATCCGGGCCTGGCCGCCGGGGCCACCGTGGACGCGCACCAGCATGGCCGTCGGGTTGTCGGCCTCGGCGCCGTGCGGCCGATACAGGATGCCCGGTATTTCCATGCCGTCATAGGACTCGAAACGGATGACCTCGCCGTCGACCAGGTGTGCGGAATCGATTTCGGGATTCAGCGTCGAGGTCAGCGCTTTCGGCGCCGGTGCGCCTTCGCGCAGGGAGACGTAGAACAGGTCGCTGGGCCGGCGGCTGCCACTGACGTAGAAGGCCATGCGGTTGTCGTCGGCCGAGAAGGTCACCGAGGTGATGTTGCCGTCGGGCATGGACGGCATTTCGAGTTCTGTATGGGTGGCCGCATCCAGGATCTTCAGGGTAGTCTGCGAATCCTCGTTGACGCCGGCGACCAGGTACTTGTCTCCGTGCGAACGGGCCGCGTACATCACGTCCCAGTCGGGCTGGAGAACAATCGATTCCTCGCCGGAATCCAGCTCGCGCCGGACCAGGTAGCGGAATTCGGAATCGCGGTCGGTCAGGTAGTACAGCGCACTGCTGTCGGCACTGAAGGTGGCTGCGGCGTTGGCGACCTCTCCATCGTCGGCGACCAGCGTGGTGATTTCTCCGCTTTCTCGATCCCAGAGCAGGATGTCGGAATTGCTGCGCAGGTGAACCTTGTTGAGCGCTACCTTGCTGCCGTCGGGCGCGATCGCACCGAGAAATGCATCCACGGTATTTTCCAGGATCAGCTCCCGCTGCAAGGTGGTGGCGTCGTATTCGTACAGGTCAAACACCGAGGAATCGCGTTCGTTGCTGGCAATCCAGAACTTCTGGCCATCGGCCGAAAATCCGGCGAAACTGGCCTTCAGGCCCTCGCCGGGCGTCAGATCGACGACCTCGCCATCGAGCTGGCGCAGGTAGACATGATCGAGTTCGTTGCCGCCCTCGTCGCCGGAGAAGATCAGCCGGTCGTCCCTGGGAAAGAACGACTGGACGAAGCGCGGGGATTCGCTGGAAAAGGTCAACTGTTCCGGCTGGCCGCCGACCACCGGCTGGCTGTATACGTTGAACACGCCGCTGCGGTTGCTGGAATAGGCCACGCGCCGGCCGTCAGCCGAGAACGAGGCGCCCATTACACGCTCGGTGTCCATGAATTGTTCGATGGTGTATCGCGGGATGTCGGCCAAGTCCTGCGCAGCGGCAGGTTCCGCGGCTTCCGGCGTGGCGCCGGGCTCTGCGGCGTCCTGCATCGGCTCGCCGTCCGGGCCCTGGCAGGCGGCAAGCAGCACAATGAACAGCACCCAGCCTGTTCTGGTCACGATCGTTTTCATGAGTATTTCCCTGATCAATAGTCCCGGAAGCGTAGTCCGGGTTGCATCCGGCGTCAAGACAATGCGCCGCGGCGATAGAATGCCAGGCATTCCCGCATGCGGAAATCATCATGACTGAAGCCCTGCACCAGTTCGATGCCTATCTGAAGTCGGCCCCGGCAAGCGTCGTCGAATCCTCGGATACCGGCATCGTACTCGACAAGACCATTTTCTATGCGCTGGGCGGTGGCCAGCCCGGAGATACGGGAATGCTGCGCTGGACGGGCGGCGAGACCGCAATCGTCGACACGCGCTACCGGCGCGAGGACGGGGAAATCCTGCATCTGCCGGCGCCGGGCGCGGCACTGCCGCCGGTCGGCACGGAAGTCGAGGGCGTCATTGACTGGGAGCAGCGCCATCGTCACATGCGCATGCACACCTGTCTTCACCTGCTGGGCGCGGTGCTGAAGTTTCCCGTCACCGGCGGCCAGGTCGGCGCAGAAAAGAGCCGGCTGGATTTCGACATGCCCGATCCGCCGGACAAGGAGGAGATCAACCGGCAACTCAATGCGCTGATCGAGGCCGACCATCCGGTCACCTCGCGCTGGATCGACGAGGCCGACCTCGACCCGGCGCTGATCCGCACCATGTCGGTCAAGCCGCCGACCGGCGTCGGGCGCATCCGGTTGCTCGACATCCCCGGCGTGGACCTGCAGCCCTGCGGCGGCACGCATGTGCGCTCCACCGGCGAAATCGGCCGGGCCGAAGTGACCAAGGTCGAAAAGAAAGGCCGCCAGAACCGGCGGGTGCATGTGGTGCTGGCTGGCGGAGAATGACCACCAAAGGCGCAGAAGCCTGACACGAAGATCACGAAGAAGGCACGAAAAGCACGAAGTAAAAGCACAGTCAAAAAAGGAAGCGGCCTGGATGCCAGAATCTCGCGATTTGCCGCTGAGTGCAGCACCGTGTCGAAGTTTCGGGTCGAACTGGCGCGCGTGCGGAACGAAGGTGTTTTAACTTTTCATTCTTCGTGTCCTTCGTGCCTTCTTCGTGTTCTTCGTGTTCAGCTTTTCCGTTTTTTCGCTTTCAACTCTGCAGCCTTTCCGCCCCTTACCCCGATACTGAAGGATGCGTCTGCGCGATTGACGGATCGGATTCGAAGTGCCGCTGGAAGTCGGCCAGTGCGGGATGCTCATCCAGGGTCAGTCGTTCGCGGAACAGCGCCCAGCTCAGGAAGCAGCCCAGTCGGATGCCGGCATCGCCGGCCCGATCGAATCTGCCGGCCGCCAGGCGTCGCTCCAGTTCGTCCAGGGTCTGCGCTACCCGGCGCTGCTGGCGCGCCAGGTAGGCGCTGGTTTCGGGCGTCACGCCGTCCTTTTCGAGCAGAAACAGGTTGACGCTGCTGTCCATGGCCGTGTTGACCAGCAGGAAGAAGTCGAAATCGACCACGTCCAGGAAAAACGACTGCCCGGTCTTCTCGCGCAGGTATTTCAGAATGCTGGCCGAATCGGTCAGCGTCAGCTCGCCGTCGACCAGAAAAGGCACACGCGCGGCCGGCGACTGCGCGGCGCTGGCGGCGTAGTCGGTCTCGACGAACTCGGTGTCAAGCTCGCTCTGCGCCAGCACGATACGGATATGTCGGACATAGGGCGAGGTGTAGCTGCCATGCAGTTGCATCGTTTGAATCTCCGGGGTACGCGTCCAGGCATTCAGTGTATTCCCGGCGTGGCCGGCCGGGTCAAGCGCGTGCCTTGCGCTGGCGGTGCAGGCCTGCTCCGAATGTCACCGAATCCACAGCGGGGTACACTAGCGTTTTTGCCACCGACCCACCCATGCCCAAGCTGCCCAGCCAGATCAATCGAAGCGACGAGGAATTCCGCACGCGCGAGGCCCATCACCGGAAGCTGGCCGAAGACCTGCGCGAAAAGCTGGCCGCGACCGCGCGCGGTGGGTCGGAAAAGGCACGCGAGAAACATGCAGGCCGCGGCAAGCTGCTGCCGCGCGAGCGCGTACGCACGCTGCTCGACCCGGGCAGTGCGTTCCTGGAAATTGCGCCGCTGGCGGCCAACGGCATGTACGAAGACGCGGCCCCGGCGGCCGGCGTGATTGCCGGCATCGGGCGCATCCAGGGCATCGAGTGCGTGGTCGTGGCCAACGACGCGACCGTCAAGGGCGGGACTTACTACCCGATGACGGTCAAGAAGCACCTCCGCGCCCAGGAGATTGCGCTGGAGAATCACCTGCCCTGCGTCTACCTGGTCGACTCCGGCGGCGCATTCCTGCCGCTGCAGGACGAGGTGTTTCCGGACAAGGAACACTTCGGCCGGATTTTCTACAACCAGGCCCGGCTGTCGGCGAAAAACATCCCGCAGATCGCGGTGGTGATGGGCTCGTGCACCGCCGGTGGCGCCTACGTACCTGCGATGTGTGACGAGGCCATCATTGTCAAGGAACAGGGCACGATCTTCCTCGGCGGGCCGCCGCTGGTCAAGGCCGCGACCGGCGAGGAAGTGGACGCCGAGACGCTGGGCGGCGGCGATGTGCATACGCGCCTGTCCGGCGTGGCCGACCACCTGGCCGAAAACGACATCCATGCGCTGGCCATGGCGCGCGATATCGTCGCCCATCTCAATCGCAAGCCGGACAACCCGCTGGCGACACAGCCGTCGAGCGAGCCGCTGTACCCGGCCGAGGATCTCTACGGCATCCTGCCCGACGACACCCGCTACCCGTTCGAGGTCCGCGAAATCATTGCGCGCATCGTCGACGGCTCGGAGTTCCAGGAATTCAAGGCCCGCTACGGCACCACGCTGGTGACCGGCTTTGCCCACATCCACGGCTTGCCCGTCGGCATCGTGGCCAACAACGGCATCCTGTTTTCCGAATCGGCACTGAAGGGCGCGCACTTCATAGAGTTATGCAATCAACGCAATATCCCGTTGATTTTCCTGCAGAACATTACCGGATTCATGGTCGGCAAGAAGTACGAGCAGGCCGGCATCGCCAAGGACGGCGCCAAGATGGTCACGGCCGTGGCCTGCTCGCACGTGCCCAAGTTCACCGTCATCATCGGCGGCTCGTTCGGCGCCGGCAACTACGCGATGTGCGGCCGGGCCTACGGTGCGCGGTTTCTGTGGACCTGGCCGAACGCGCGCATCTCGGTCATGGGCGGCGAACAGGCCGCCAGCGTACTGGCCACGGTACGGCGCGACGGTCTGGAGGCGGCCGGCAAGACATGGAGCGAGGATGAAGAAGAACAATTCAAGGCCCCCATCCGCGATCAGTACGAAACCCAGGGCCACCCCTACTACGCCACGGCGCGCCTGTGGGATGATGGCGTAATCGACCCGGTCGACACCCGAAGAGTCCTGGGCCTGGCCATCGCCGCCTCGCTCAACGCCCCGATCGAGCGCGGAAGATTCGGCGTATTCCGGATGTGACCGGTCAATCAAAAGCAAAAAGCATGGACACGAAGAACACGAAGGAGGGCACGAAGGACACGAAGAAAAGCGAAGATTTTGATTTGCTTTCAAGACGGGTGATCGGATGCGGCATCGAAGTGCATCGTGCTCTGGGCCCAGGTTTGCTGGAATCTGCTTACGAACAGTGCCTGGCGTACGAACTCGGACTGGCCGGAATTCCATTCGACCGCCAGGTGCCTGCCGGCCTCGTGTACAAAGACATGACAATCGAATGCGGATTTCGACTGGATTTTCTTGTTGACGGGACCATTGTTGTCGAACTGAAAAGTGTAGATCGACTTGCTCCGATTCATGAAGCACAGATTCTGACCTACATGCGGCTGACGGGCAAGAAAGTGGGCCTTTTGATGAATTTCAACTCAAAGATCCTCAAAAGCGGAGTTCGCCGGTACGTTTTATGAATTTATTTCAAGTATTTTCCTTCGTGTACTTCGTGCTTTCTTCGTGCTCTTCGTGTAATTGCTTTTGACTCTTATGCTGAATATCCAAACCGACAACCGAAACATCACCACCGTAACCCTGAACCGGCCGGACGTGCATAACGCGTTCAACGCCGAGTTGATCGCCGGGCTTTCGGAGGCGTTCGATGGGCTGGCCGACTCAAAGCCGCGGGCGCTGGTGTTGACCGGGGCGGGGAAGTCGTTTTCGGCCGGGGCGGATCTGGGCTGGATGCAGGCCATGGCCGAGGCGGATGAGGCCGAGAATCGGGCCGATTCCGAACGGCTGGCGGCGATGTTTCGCAAGCTCGACGAACTGCCCTGCCCGACCGTTGCGCGCATCAACGGTGCGGCTTTCGGCGGCGGGGTCGGGCTGGTATCGTGCTGCGACATCGCGATTGCAAGCGATTCGGCGATGTTCGGCCTGACCGAAGTGCGGCTGGGGCTGATTCCGGCCACGATCGCGCCGTTCGTGATCGCACGCATCGGCGCTGCCAATGCCCGCCGCTACATGCTGACCGGGGAGCGCTTCGATGCAGCCACCGCCGCAAGCATCGGCCTGGTGCACGAGACCTGCCCGGCCGAATCGCTGGACCGGCAGATCGAGAACACAATCAACGCCCTGCTCGCCGCCGGACCGAACGCCGTGGCCGAGTGCAAGCAACTGATCCGGCGGGTCACCACCTTCGACGGCGGCTGCGGCGAACTCGACAGCATCACCGCCGAATGGATCGCCCGCCTGCGCGTCGGCGACGAAGGCCAGGAAGGCCTGCGCGCGTTCCTGGAAAAACGCAAGCCGTCCTGGATGGATCAGTTCGACCATTGAAAACCTGAAAAAGCTGAACACGAAGAGCACGAAGAAGGCACGAAGGACACGAAGGGAAATGCAAATGCGTAAAAGAAGTTTCAGTGAAAATTTGCCAGGTATGGGAAATCTCGAAGTGGGTTTGACTGCATGAATTTCAGTCCGCTTTTCCTTCGTGTCCTTCGTGTCCTTCGTGTCCTTCGTGTCCTTCGTGTCTTCTTCGTGTCCTTCGTGTCACCGCTTTTGACTTTGGAGCCCAGATGTTCGAACGAATCCTGATTGCCAACCGCGGCGAGATTGCCTGCCGGATCATCGAAACCTGTCGCCGGCTGGGTGTGGAAACCGTGGCGGTGTATTCCGAGGCCGATGCCGGGGCGCGGCATGTGCGCATGGCCGACCGGGCAATCGCGATCGGCCCGGCAGAGGCATCGAAGTCCTACCTGGACGCTGACAGAATCATCAGTGCCGCGGTCGATAGCGGCGCGCAGGCCGTGCATCCAGGCTACGGTTTTCTTTCCGAGAATGCCGGATTCGCGCGCGCGCTTGCCGATGCCGGCATAGCGCTGATCGGCCCGAAACCCGAGACCATCGATGCCATGGGTTCCAAGGCTCGCGCCAAGGCCATCATGGGCGATGCCGGTGTGCCGCTTGTGCCCGGCTACCATGGTGACGACCAGACGGACGAGACGCTCTCCCGGGAGGCCGGAAACGTCGGTTTTCCGCTGATGCTCAAGGCGGCGGCCGGCGGCGGCGGCAAGGGCATGCGCATCGTGCGTTCGGCCGATGATTTCACCGATGCCCTGGCCGCGGCCCGGCGCGAATCGAAGGCCGCGTTCGGCGATGACCGGATGATCCTGGAGCGCTACGTCGAGCACCCGCGCCACATCGAGGCCCAGGTATTCGGTGACAGCCACGGCAATGTCGTTCACTTGTATGAGCGTGACTGCTCCAGCCAGCGACGCCACCAGAAAGTGATCGAGGAAGCCCCGGCACCCGGCCTGGATCCAGCCATTCGCGAACAGCTTCTCGCAGCAGCGGTGCGCGCCGCCCAGGCGGTGGACTACGTCGGGGCCGGCACGGTCGAGTTTCTGGTCGATGCCGACGGCTTTTATTTCCTGGAGATGAATACCCGCCTGCAGGTCGAGCATCCGGTGACCGAGCTTGTCACCGGGCTGGACCTGGTCGAATGGCAGTTACGCGTCGCGGCCGGGGACAAACTGCCGCTTGGCCAGGATGAAATCACCTGCCACGGCCACGCGATGGAAGCCCGGATCTATGCCGAAGATGCCGACAAGGGTTTCCTGCCGGATTCCGGCCGAATCGAAACCATGTACTTTCCGGCCAGCGAATGGTCCCGCATCGACAGCGGCGTCGAGGTCGGCGACACCGTCAGCGTGCACTACGACCCGATGATCGCCAAGCTGATCGTGTCCGGCGAGAATCGCACGGTTGCGCTGGCCCGGCTCAAGCAGGCACTGGCCGAAGGCCATGTCGCCGGCCTGACGACCAATCTCGGCTTTCTGCTGCAACTGGCTGAACGACCCGAGCTGGCGGATGCGGCAATCGACACCGGCCTGCTCGATCGCGCATTGGACGAGATCCTGGCGCGCGACGCCCGGATACCACCGGCGGTGCCGGCCGCGGCCGCCGCCTGGTGGCTTGGCCAGCAGGAACGGGAATCGAGTGCCGTCGATACCTCGCCCTGGGCAATCTCCGACGGCTGGCGCATCGGCGGAGTCGAGGCCCGCTGGATCGACCTGGAAATCGCCGGCAGGCGTTTTGAACTGGAGTGCCGCGGCGACATCCATTCCGGCTACACCTTCGAGTTCGAGGGCCGCCAGCATCTTGTCCGGCTGGCCCGCGGGGATGGCCCGGCCCGCAACCTGGCCCTGGATGGCACTTCCAGCCGGGTCGTCATTCATGCCGTCGGTGACCGGCTGGACGTGGTCCACGCCCACCGCCGCTGGTCCGTGCTCCGTCACCAGCGATTCGAGGCCGTGGCCAGCACGGGCGAAGGCAGCGGACGCATTGTCTCGCCGATGCCGGGCAAGATCATTGCCATTGAAGTTGCCGAGGGTGATGAAGTCCGCGACGGCCAGACCGTGGCATTGATGGAAGCAATGAAGATGGAGCTATCCATCCGGGCCGATATTGACGGCACCGTGCGCCGCATCCAGGTTCGCCGGGATCAACTGGTCGAGGCCGAAACGATTCTGATCGAGATCGAGCCGTCAGACTGACGCATTGCTCTGGTTCCACTTCAGGGCAATGAAACCGCGCCCTGCCCCCGATTCAGGCAACGTCAGGCTTCTTGAAGCAAGGTTCTATCAGCACCCGGTCAGCCCAATGACCGGGTGCTGAGTCATTCGGAGACCCGCCAACCCGGGCTTTCCGCCCACACAGGGCGTGCTCGCCTTCCGACGCTGCCACAGCGCCACGACCGTACGCGTTAGAATCCGAGCGGTCGCACAAATTGCATGGCAGAGAGTTGGTAGATGGCTTCGGATTTCGTCAAGATTGTCGAAGTCGGTCCACGCGACGGGCTCCAGGACGAATCCCGCTACGTGCCGGTCGAGGCAAAGCTCAAACTGATCCATCGGCTGGCCGATTGCGGGCTGCCGGTGGTCGAGGCGACCAGTTTCGTGTCGCCGCGCTGGGTTCCTCAACTGGCCGATGCCGAGGAAGTAATGGCCGGTCTCAAGCGCAAGCCCGGCGTGCACTATCCCGTGCTGGTGCCAAACGAGAAAGGCTACGAACGCGCCCGCGCCGCAGGTGCCGACGAGGTCGCAGTTTTTTCCGCCGCCTCCGAGGCGTTCAACCGCAAGAACATCAACTGCTCGATCGATGAATCGTTCGAGCGCTTCCGGCCAGTGCTGGCACGCGCCACAGACGACGACATCCGCGTGCGCGGCTACATCTCCTGCGTGCTGGGCTGCCCTTACCAGGGTGAGGTTGACATCGCCGATGTCGTGCGCGTGGCCGAGGCGCTGCTGCAGGCCGGCTGCGACGAAATTTCGCTGGGCGATACGATTGGCGTCGGCACGCCCGAAAAGACCGGCCGCATGCTTGATGCCGTGCTGGCCTCGGTGCCGGCCGATCAGCTGGCCGTGCATCTGCACGATACCTACGGCCAGGCGCTGGCCAACATCCTGGTCGCGCTGAACAAGGGTCTGCGCATCGTTGACAGTTCGGTCGCCGGACTGGGCGGCTGCCCGTATGCGCGCGGTGCAACCGGCAATGTCGCAACCGAGGATGTCGTCTACATGCTCGAAGGCATGGGCATGCGAACCGGCGTGGACCTGACCCGGCTTTCACGGGTCGGCAACTGGATTGCCGGTAAACTCGGCCGCCCTGGATCGCGTGCCGGGACGGCTATTTACAACCATCATTCAGGCGATTGAAAAAACCATGAAATTCAACCAGATCAAGGCGGTTATCACCGGCGGCGTTTCCGGCCTGGGATTGTCTGTGGCGCGGCGTTTCGCGGCCGACGGGGCGAAGCTGGCGCTGTTCGATATCAATGAAGAGCAGGCCGGCCCGGCGATCGAGGAGCTGGGCGCGGACCGGGTGAAGTTCTTCCACACCGACGTTACCGACGAACAGCAGGTCAGCGACAACATCGCCGCGGCCGAGGAGTTCATGGGTGGTATCGACGTGCTCGTCAACTGTGCCGGAATTCTTGGGGCCGGGCGGGTGCTGGGCAGGAACGGCCCGATGCCGCTGGAGCGCTTCGCAGGCACGGTGATGGTCAACCTGGTCGGGAGTTTCAACGTCGCCAAGGCCGCAGCCGACCGGATGCAGCACAATGCTCCGAACGACGACGGCGAGCGCGGTGTGATCATCAACACCGCTTCGGTTGCAGCCTGGGAAGGCCAGATCGGCCAGGCCGCCTACTCGGCGTCCAAGGGTGGCGTGGTCGGCATGACGCTGCCGATGGCGCGCGAGTTCACCCGTTTCGGCATCCGCGTCAACACGATCGCACCGGGCGTGTTTCACACGCCGATGGTCGACACCATGCCGCCGGAGGTGCAACAGGCACTGGGCGACTCGGTACCGTTCCCGAACCGGCTCGGCAAGCCGGAGGAATTCGCCGACCTGTGCAAGCACCTGGTCGAAAACGCCTACTTCAACGGCGCCTCGATTCGACTTGACGGTGCGATCCGGCTGGAGCCCAAATAATGGAGACCTTTGCCAGAATCGTTGAATGCGCGGAACAGCACTTCAATGTCGTGCACCGCGACAAGTTCGTGATCGGCGTGGAAATCGCAACCGACGGCGGACGTCGCCAAGGGGTATTTCTGGCCGAACTGATGGACGATGACGATCGTCGCTACCTGCGTATTGAAACCGCAGTAGCACCGCTGGGCGACAATGATCCGGTCAAACTGTTGCGCATCAACCTCACGCTTCGAGTTGGCTATCTGGCAGTCGGAGATCTTGAAAGCGTGCCGTTCCTGAAACTGTGCAAGAACAATGCCTACCGCTACCTGACCGAAGAAATGCTGGTCGACGATATCCGACAGATCGCCAGGCTTGGCGACCAGATCGAGCAAATGCTGATGCAGGGAGGAGACTGGTTCTGAGCGGTCCCGGCCGCAACCGCGTTTGAAAATTCACTACCAGAGGGCTTGACCATGGAAGCGATCACGACTTACCTGAAGCAGCTGGATACGGCCATGCTGCTGGGTTTGGCATGGAAGGTGCTGGCGGCAATCCTGATCTTCATCATCGGGCGCTGGATCGCGGCTACGGTGCGCAATGTACTCAAGCGCGCGATGACCGGGCGCGGACTGGATCCGATGCTGGTGAATTTCCTGGGTGCAATCCTGTATTCGATCCTGCTGATTGCGGTCATCATTGCCGCCGTGGGCCAGCTCGGAATCCAGACCACCCCGCTGGTCGCCGTTCTCGGTGCCGCCGGCCTGGCCGTGGGCCTGGCGATGCAGAATACATTGGGCAATTTCGCCGCCGGGGTCATGCTGGTGCTGTTCCGACCCTTCACCAAGGGTGACTTCGTCGAGGCTGCGGGCACCTCCGGCACGGTTCAGGAAGTCGGCATATTCACCACTTCGCTGAACACCCCGGACAATCGCCGGGTCATCGTCCCCAACGGTCAGATCACTTCCGGGGTCATTACCAATTTTTCGGCCCATGACACCCGCAGGATCGATCTCATCATCGGCGTGGACTACGGCGACAATCTTCAGACGGCGCGCGATGCCATAGACCGCGTCATTCGCGGGCATGAAAAGGTGCTGAAGGATCCAGAGCCAGTCATTCTGCTGATGAACCTGGGCGATTCCAGCGTGGATTTTGCAGTCCGCCCGTGGGTGGCATCCGCAGATTACTGGGTCGTACGCAGTGAGCTGATGAGCCAGATCAAGAGCGCGCTGGAATCGGCCGGCTGTTCGATTCCGTTTCCGCAGCGCGACGTGCACCTGCACTCGGTCGAGTCCCCCGACAAGGCGGCCTGAGCGCCGCGGACGGGTTCCGCTCGCACAGCACCGCCGGAACCTGCTGTAGGAGCTTGCTTGCAAGCGAAAGATTTACCTGATTACGTAGCTGACTCAGCCACTTTGTGAAAGGCGCAGCCGCGGATGGACGCGGATGAACACGGATAAAGGCAGAATTCGAGATAAAAGGCCAATAGTCAGCGGCTTGTCTGCACCTACGCAAAAATTCGACGGAAAAGCTCGTCTGCCCAAACTTGATGATTCAGGTGAGTGAACCGCATTGCTTCAGAGATCTCGATCTGTTCACATCCGCGTAAATTCGCGTGTATCCGCGTTTATCCGTGGCCAAAAAAGCCTTGCTGACTGGGTAGCTGAAACAGGTACGTAATCAGGAACTTCTATTTTTACTATTTACTGCCTTCAATACCGCCCGCCGCGCTTGTAGACGTAATTGGCCAGCTCGCCGGCTTCCCTGTTCATTCGCATCAGATTGACATGGGTAATGCGGAACAGCGCGCGCATGACCTTGTAGACCAGCCGCGGGCGAGTTTCGAGCAGTGATTCGAAAGCATCCGGGTGCAGACTGTAGACAGTGCACTCGCCGCGCGCCTTGAGCGTCGCCTGGCGCGGTGCGCCGTCGACAAAGGCACGGGTACCGGCGAATTCGCCGGGTTTCATGACGTAGACGCGCTCGTCCTCGCCGCGGTTGCGGCCCCAGACTTCCAGCCGGCCTTCGGCCAGCAGGAACAGCCGGGGATCGGCCTTGCCCTCCTCGACCAGCATATCGCCATCGGCCACGGCTTCGACTTCCAGCACTTCGGCCAGCGCATCAAGATCGCCTGCGTCCAGTTCCTCGCCGAGGAACGAACCCTTGAGTTTTTCGGTATCGATGTTTGTGTTCATGCCGGCAGTCTAGTCGGGGCGTACCGGCGCGCTTTGATCGGCGTCAAATCCGCTGCAGACCGTCCACTGGTTGAGGCATCGTCACGGCTGCCGTTCGACAGGGTCCAGTCAGAACGGCATCCCTCCACCCGGCATGCCGCCGCCGGGCAAGCGCTTGAGCATCTTCTGCATCGCACCCTTGCTGCCGACCTTCTTCATCATCTTCTGCATCTGCTTGTGCTGCTTGAGCACCTTGTTGACGTCCTGCACGTGGGTACCGGAGCCGGTCGCGATGCGGCGCTTGCGCGAGCCGTTGATGGTATCGGGATAACGCCGCTCCTTGATCGTCATGGAATTGACGATGGCGATCATGCGCCGGGTCTGGCGGTCATCGAGTTGCGACTTTGCCGCCGCCGGCAGATTGCCCATGCCGGGCAGCTTGTCGGCCAGGGCACCCAGGCCGCCGAGTTTCTCCATTTGTTCGAGCTGACTCTTGAAATCATCCAGCCCGAAGCGACGCGAGGCCTTGCCGACCTTGCCGGCCAGCCTTTTGGCCTGCTTCTGATCGACCTTGCGCTGGACGTCCTCGACCAGGCTGAGCACATCGCCCATGCCCAGGATGCGCGAGGCCAGCCGGTCGGGGTGAAACGGCTCCAGGCCATCAAGCTTTTCGCCGGTACCCAGGTACTTGATCGGCACGCCGGTGATCTGACGCACCGAAAGCGCTGCCCCGCCGCGTGCATCGCCGTCGGTCTTGGTCAGGATCACGCCGGTCAACGGCAGCGTCTCGTGGAAGGCGCGGGCGGTGTTGGCCGCGTCCTGGCCGGTCATGGAATCGACCACGAACAAGATTTCAGCCGGGTCCACCGCCTTCTGGACGCGCGAAATCTCGTCCATCATCGCCTCGTCCACGGCCAGCCGTCCGGCGGTGTCGATGATGACCACGTCGGCGACCCGGCGGCGCGCCTCGGCGACCGCGGCCTCGGCGATCTCGACCGCATCGCGATTGTTTGGATGGCGGTAGAAATCCGCCCCGGCCTGACCGGCCACGGTTTCGAGCTGATCGATGGCCGCCGGCCGGTAAATGTCGCAGGACGCGACCAGCACCTTCTTGCCGTGCCGCTCGGCAATCAGCTTCGCCAGCTTGCCGGTGGTGGTGGTCTTCCCCGCGCCCTGCAGACCGGCCAGCAGCATCACCACCGGCGGGTTGCGGTTGAGCGCCAGCGGTGCGGCATCGCCGCCCAGCACCTGCACCAGCTCGTCGTGAACGATCTTGACCAGCGCCTCGCCGGGCTTGAGGCTGGTCAGGACCTGCTGGCCGACCGCCTTGCCGCGCACCTGTTCGATGAAGTCCTTGACCACCGGCAGCGCGACATCGGCTTCCAGCAGCGCGCGGCGCACATCGCGCAGCGCATCGGACATATTCTGTTCGGTAAGCTTGCCGCGCCCGCGCAGGCGGCTCAGCGAATCGCCCAACCGTTGACTGAGTTGATCAAACATCCGGGATCATCCAGAGCAGGGATTGAAGGTCTTGCTGGATTATACTGGCCCGACTGTTCGTCTGATTGCCCGTAACAATCGTCCGTAACAATTGTCCGCCTGAGTTTCCGATCCGCGGGGGTTGAATTGAGTCCGACCGAATTCCTGTTGCCCGTCAGCGTCGTGATCTACCTGATCGCGGCCGTCCTGATTGCTTTTCACATCCGCAATGATCGTGCGTTGTTCCAGCGCTCAGGGGTGGTCCTGACTGTCCTCGGCGTCGCTGCGCATGCAGGCGCGATCTGGCTGGAAATGAAGAGCATCGGCGGCTTCAACGCCGATTTCTTCTCCACCCTGGCGCTGGTTTCGCTGCTCAACCTGGTAGTCGTGCTGGTCGGGATGCTGCGCTGGTCCTGGTCGGATCTGCTGATTCTGGCGCTGCCGGGCACCGCCGGGCTGGTGCTGCTCAAGATGCTGCTGGCGCCCGACCCGGTGGCGCTGGATACCGGCAGGGAGATGCTGGACCTGCACGTCACGACCTCCCTGCTTTCGTACAGCATGCTGTCGATTGCCGCCATCACCGCGCTGTTCATCGCGCTGCAGCATCGGCTGCTGCGCATCCACAGGCGCCCGGCGGTCATCGAGATCCTGCCGCCGCTGGTGAGCATGGAAACCATGCTGTTCCAGATGATTGGTGCAGGTTGGCTGATCCTGACCGCCAGTCTGGTGACCGGCCTGCTGTTCGTCGATGACCTGATGGCCCAGCACCTGGCCCACAAGACCTTCCTGTCGATTCTCTCCTGGCTGATCTTCGGGCTGCTGCTGGCCGGGCGCTGGCGCTACGGCTGGCGCGGCATGCGCGCGGTACGCCTGTGCCTGATCGGAATGGCCATCCTGCTGCTGGCCTACTTCGGCAGCAAGGCCGTGCTCGAACTGATCCTCGAGCGCCGCTGGAGCGCATGAAATCCCAGGCATGCCGTGGCAGCCGTGATCCTGGCACCCCGAAGCCTGTAAAATACGCGGTTGTTTTCTTTCAACGTCCCGCGTAAACCGGTTCACCGGCGCCGGGCAATCAACCCAGAGCCAGGAATGCTTGTCGAACAATCCCCAATCCAGCTGCACGGATCGAGGACCTACCCTTGCGAGCGCGATCAGATCGCGCAAGCGCGGGCCCTGGTCAGCGACCTGTTCGACCGGCGCCCGGGCCTGTACTGGCTGGATTTCGGCATCACTGCGGCCTTGACCTGGACCCTGGTGGCGATTTACTTCACCGCCCCGGCCTGGTCATGGCTGCAGCTTGCAGCGATGCTGCTGGCAGCCATCGGGCTGTTCCGCGCCGGCACCTTCATGCACGAGATCGTGCATTTCCGCCAAGGCGAGATGACGGCGTTCAAACATGCATGGAACCTGCTGTTCGGCTATCCGTTCCTGACCCCGTGGGTGATGTACCGCAATCACATCGAACATCACAGCAAGCTTCATTTCGGCACACCGCGCGATGCCGAATATCTTCCGCTGGCCGCCGCGCCGCCGTCCGAGACGGTGAAGTACATGCTGCAGGTACCGTTGCTGCCGGTGCTCGGCGTCATCCGCTTCGGCCTGCTCGGGCCACTGTCCCGGCTGCACGGGCCGTTCCGGGCATGGCTGTTGAAAAAGGCGTCGGCCTCGGCCATCAATCCGTACTGCGAAGGTCGCCTGAGTGATCGCATGAAGGCAGAGCTGGAGCGTGCCGAGTGGTTCTGTTTCGGCTGGCTGGCGCTGCTGTTCGGGCTGACCGTTTTCGGGCCGATAGAGGCCGTGCACTGGCTCATGGCCTGGGCGCTGCTTGGGCTTGGGATCGGGCTGAACTGGCTGCGCAACCTGGCCGCGCACGGCTACGGCAACAGCGGAGATGCACGCAGCCAGCTCCAGCAGCTCGATGACTCGATCAACCTGACCGGGCAGACCTGGCTGACCTGCTGGTTCTTCCCGGTGGGCCTGCGCTACCATGCGCTGCATCACCTGTTCCCGGGCATGCCGTATCACCAGCTGGGCAAGGCCCACCGGCGGCTGATCCAGGGACTGCCGGCCGACCATCCGTATCATCACTGCAATCACGAAAATTACTTTCGTGTCGTGGCGAGCCTTGTCAAGGGCGCCTGGCAAAACCGGAGCAACGACACGGTGATGCGTCGTTGGAAGACGCAGTCCTGACCGCTTCCCGGCCTACCGGCACCGTGGCGAGCGACACACAGGCGCAAGGCCGCGTCCTGCCGGCCTCGCCGACCCTGGCCGCGCTGATCAACCCGCTGAGCTTTCGCATGAGCCGGGGCACACGGGCCCAGCGCAGCGAGGCCCTGGTGCGTGCGCATGGCGGCGAAGTCCACGAAGTGACCGACCTGCACGGCATCGAATCGGCGCTGGCCCGGATCCTGTCGAGACCAGAGCGGCAACCAGTGGACAGGCTGGTGATCGCCGGCGGCGACGGTACGGTGCAGGGCGCGGTGACCTGGCTGGCCGAGAAATGCCCGGTGCCGCCGCCCGAGTTGATCGTGCTGAGCGCCGGGCGCTCGAACTACATTGCCGGCGATATTTCCACCAGCCGCCACTTCCAGGCGACGCTGGAACGCATCCTGACCACGCACCAGGAGAATCTGCACAGCGTCCAGCGGGTCACGCTGAAACTGCAACACCCGTCGCTGGACGTTCAGCACGGTTTCTTCATGGCCGGTGCCCTGGTCGATCAGATCATCCGCGACGTGCATCGCTGGAGCGAGAACAATCCGGGCCGGTCAAGCAAAGGCCATTTCGGATCCGCGCTGGGCGTTGGGCGCTTCGGCTTGAGGTACCTGCGCAAACGCAACCAGCCGGCCCTGCCGGAAGTTGCCGTCGAGGCCGACGGACTGGGTCGGGTACGCGGGCGCTGCCGGTTTCTGATCGCCACGACCCTGCACCTGGAGGGCAGGCCGATCTGCCCGTATGCCCGGCGCGGCGAGGGTCCGCTGCGTATCAGTGCCGTGCTGGCCGCCGCGACGCGCTGGCCGTGGCGTATTCCGCGCCTGCTCACCGGCCGGTACAGCAACGCGATGACTGCGAAAAATGGATATTTATCAGGGCATTGCGAAACTATCCTGATTAAGAATCTCGATTCGATCACGCTGGACGGCCAGGAATTCGATCTGGACCCATCACAACCCCTTCGACTCTCGGCCGGACCGGCCATGAGCTTCCTGCGCACATGATCAGGTCGCACCGGCAAGACCGGGAAACGCAGCAGCAAGGCGCTGTCGATCTCATGACCCGCGATCTTGCGGGTCCGAGGCCGGCGGGGCTGCAGCCGCTGGTCGATTCCCTGCGGGAACGGCATGGCGACAGCCTGCGCGCGCTCGTGCTGTACGGCTCGACCCGGCGCAGCGACAACCCGCGCGATGGGCTGGTCGATCTGCTGGCCGTTGTGGGCGACTACCGCACTGCGCACGGCATCGGGCTGGCTGCCGTGTTCAACTGGCTGTTGCCGCCGAATGTCTATTACCTGGAGGCCGGCGCCGGCGAAAACCGGCTGCGATGCAAGTACATCATCATCTCCCAGGCCGGCTTCCGGCGCCGGATGCGATCCGGCCTGGATGGCTACTTCTGGGCCCGATTCACCCAGCCCTGCCGCCTGCTCTGGTCGGCCGATGCCGCTTCGGCCCGGAGTGTGGCGCAAGCTCGAGCCGTGGCCGCTGAACGCTTCGCCACCAATGCTGCCGGCCTGGCCGACGGCGAGTTGACCGCCTCACAGTTCTGGGAACTGGCCGTGCGCGCCAACTACAACTGCGAACTGCGGCCCGAGCCGCCGGGGGCGGCACGGACGCTGATCGAGCGCGACCCGGAATTCTGGGATACGCTGAGCGCAGAAATCCTGCCGCGACTGCCCGGCGTGCGGGCGGCAACAGGCGGTTATATTTTTGCACCCGGCCCCGGCGCCGCCCGGCTCGCGCGCCTGCGCTGGCGTTTGCGCCGCTACTGGAGCCGAACGTTGAACATCCTGCGGCTGTTCAAGGCCGCCGGCACGTTCGCCAACGGCGTGGATTACCTGGGATGGAAGCTGGAACGCCATAGCGGCATCCGTATCGAGATCACAGAGCGGATGCGCAAGTACCCCCGGCTGGCCGCCTGGGGCCTGTTGTTCAAATTGATTCGAAGCGGAGCCCTTCGCTGATGTCCACTCCAATCCCGGACCAGGTTGGCCAGCAGACCTGGCGCATGCTGACCAGCCTGTTTGTCCGCTACCCGGGCCGCAGCGTGACCGTGCTGCTGGCACTGCTGGTCGCCAGCCTACTCGACGGTCTGGGGCTTTCCACCCTGTTGTCGATGATTTCGCTGACCACGCGCACCGATCAGACCGATGTGGCGATGGACCCGGAAGCCGAGCTTTCGCTGCCCGAACAGATGATCGAGGGCATATTCGGCAGCCTGGGCGTCGAGCCTACCCTGCCCATCCTGCTGGGCTTCGGCATCCTCCTGATCCTGTTCAAGACCGCGATCGTGCTGCTGGCCAATCGCCAGGTCGGCTATGCCGTCGCCCAGGTCGCCACCGATCTGCGGCTGGACCTGGTCCGCGCGGTGGTCAACAGTCGCTGGCGTTATTACCTTTCCAAGTCGGTCGGCTCGCTGGCCAACGCGATGGCAACCGAAGCCCAGCGCGCCTCCGAGGGCTACATGCACGCCGCGGTGATGAGCGCACAGTTGATTACCGGCGTCATCTACATCGGGCTGGGCTTGATGATTTCCTGGCAGGTCACACTGGGCGCGATGCTGCTTGCAGCGATCATGCTCGGCGCGCTCAACCTGCTGGTGACCAAGGCCGGGCGGGCCGGCCGCAAGCAGACCGGGCTGCTCAAGCTGATCCTGGCGGCAATGACCGACCAGCTCGCGGCGATCAAGCCGCTCAAGGCGATGGCGCGCGAAGACCAGTTCGATACCCTGATCAGCAGCCAGACGCGCGAGCTCAATCGAGCGCTGCGCAAGCAGGTCTTCACCAAGGAGGCCATGAAAGCGCTGCAGGAAGGCGCGATCGTGATCCTGGCCGCAATCGGGCTGTTCATCATGCTGGTGGTCATGGACATGGAACTGGCCGGGGTGATGATCCTGATCTTCCTGCTGGCCCGCGTGGTCACGCTGCTGTCCAAGGCCCAGCGAAGCTGGCAGCACATGGCGATCTCGGAGAGCGCCTACTGGTCGCTGATGGAGGCGATCGACGAGGCCTGCGCCGAGCGTGAACCGCAACGCGGCAGCCTGCAACCGGTGTTGAAGCAATCCATCCGGATCGACAAGGTCTCCTTTTCACATCCCGGGCATCCGGTCTTCCAGGCACAATCGCTGGAAATCCCGCACGGCCGGCTGACCGTGATCACCGGGCCCTCGGGCTCGGGCAAGACCACGCTGATCGACCTGATCGCCGGCTTGCTGCATCCTGATGATGGAACCGTGTGGATCGACGAGGTCGATCTGCGGGAAATCGACCACCGGGCCTGGCGCCGAAACATCGGCTACGTGCCCCAGGAAGCGCTTCTGGTCAACGAGAGCGTATTCGACAACATTGCGCTGGGTGCGCCCGACATCAGCCGGGAACAGGTGATGGAGGCATTGCGCAAGGCCAATGCACTGGACTTCGTGCTCGGCATGCCTGGGGGCCTGGACGCCAGCGTCGGCGAGCGCGGCGGCCATCTTTCCGGTGGCCAGCGCCAGCGCCTGGCACTGGCCCGGGCACTGGTGCAACAGCCCGGGCTGCTGATCCTCGACGAAGTCACCAGCAACCTCGATGCGGCGTCCGAACGCACCGTGTTGCAGACCATCGAGCACCTGAAGGGCGAACTGACCATGATCGCGGTAACGCACCATCCACCGATGCTGAAACTTGCCGATCAGGCTTTTCGCGTCGTTGACGGTCACATCGAACCGCTGGATCAGTCCGAACAACCGTAACCCCGAGCCGCCTGAACGATTGCGCGGCCCGGATGTCGGAGGGGACATGATGCGGCTGATCAACCCATTGGCAATGTTGCCGATCCTGGCGTTTTCCATCGAGGCCGGCGCGCAGATCTATCGCTGCGAGATCGACGGCCACATCACGTTTTCCGACATCCCCTGCTCCAGTGAGGCCCGGCCCTGGCAATCCAGCGGCAATTTCAGCGTGATTGCCGCGCCGGAGGGCCTGGACCGGATCCGCGAGGAAAACCGCAGCTTCGTTGATCAGCGGCGGGAAGAACTTCGCGAACGCCTGGAACAGTCCCGGACCAGGCAAGCACCGATGACGCCTGCCGTCGATCGGGGAATCAGCGAACGATTCCTGCCCTACCGGGGCGTAGCGCTTCACCGACCGGCGTTTTCCCCTGTCCATCCGGACCGCCGGCGGCGGGAACGCTCCCCCGCGCAGGAAAACGCAGAGGTTTTCCAGCCGGGCAATACCCTGCTGTCACGCTCGGGCAGCACCAGTCGCAAGATTCTGCGCTGACCCCGCAAGTCCGGTTCCGCCTACCAGTGAATCCCGCGCATCAGGCTGGCAAACGCCATCTGTTCCTGGGTGACCTTTGCCTCCTCACTGTCGGCGCGCTCACCGCGGGAGGCGGCCGAATCCGGAAACATCCGGAACGCTGAGTTCATGATGATTTCGGCAATCTTGGGCGCCAGGGCATGCAGCACCGAGGAAAAGATTCCCAGCCGGGTGGCGATACGCTGCGGCCGGTAGATCACGGCCTGCTTGACCATGTCGGCCGCATCCTGCGGCGTGATGGTCGGCACCGACTCGTAGATCTTGGTTGGCGCGATCATGGGCGTGCGCACCAGCGGCATGTTGATGGTCGTGAATGCCACGCCGGTATCGTTGAACTCCGCCGCCGCGCAACGCGAGAATGCATCCAGCGCGGCCTTGGAGGCCACGTAGGCCGAAAAACGCGGGGCATTCGACAGCACGCCGATCGAGGAGATATTGATGATGTGGCCGGAGCGGCGCTCGGCCATGACCGGCAGCAGCCCCAGGATCATCTTCAGCGAGCCGAAATAGTTGAGCTGCATGGTGCGCTCGTAATCGTGAAAGCGGTCGTAGGACAACGCGATCGAGCGCCGGATGGAACGCCCGGCATTGTTGATCAGCACGTCGACCGCACCGTGCTCCTTGAGCACCTTCTTGCATAGCCGCTCGGCGGCATCATAGTCGGCCAGGTCGCAGGTGTAGGCGAATGCCGTACCGCCGGCATCCTCGATTTCCTTCTTCGCTTCCTGCAATTCGCCTTCCTTGCGTGCCACGATGATCACCCGGGCGCCGGCTTCGCCCATCATCAGCGCAGTGGCCTTGCCGATGCCCGACGAGCCACCGGTCACCAGCACGACCTTGTCCCGGACGTGGCCGGATAGCGATCGGTCGATGAACAGCTCCGGATCCAGGTGCCGTTCCCAGTAATCCCACAGCACCCAGGCGTAGTCTTCCAGCGGCGGCACCGCGATGCCGCTACCCTTGAGCGCCCGATCGGTCTCGCGCGTGTCGAAACTGGTCGGGTAGTTGAAAAACGACAGCGTGTCCTTCGGGATTCCCAGGTCCCCCAGCACCTGTTTGATGATGCGCCGGACCGGCGGCAGCATGCCCAGGCCTTGCTTGACCGGTTGCGGAATGAAACTGAACAGCCGCGCATCGATGCGCATCGACATCAGCGGCGCGTGCGCGGCCTCCGCGAACAGGTTCATCACCTCCCCGATACGCTTGGGGTTCGGATCGGTCAGGTGGAAACACATATTGTCCAGCTTCGGCTTGTGCGCGATATGGTCCATCGCGCGGGCCACGAAATCGACCGGTACGATATTGATGCGCCCGCCTTCCAGCCCCAGCGTCGGCACCCAGGGCGGCAGCATGCGGCGCAGCTTCTGGATCAGCTTGAAGAAGAAATACGGCCCGTCGATCTTGTCGATCTCGCCGGTTTTCGAATGCCCGACGACGATGCCCGGCCGGTAAATGCGCCAGGGGATCGGGCAGGAGCGCCGGACCAGGCCTTCGGAGTCATGCTTGGTCCGGAAATACGGGTGATTCAGCCCGGTCGCTTCCTCGAACATGTCCTCGCGGAAGGTGCCCTGGTACAGGCCGGCCGCGGCAATCGAGGAAGTGTGATGGAAACACTTGGCGCCGACGGCTTCGGCAAACTCCATTGCGTGGCGGGTACCGTCGATATTGACCTTCTCCTGCTCTTCCGAGCCGGCCGACAGGTCGTAGATCGCGGCCAGGTGAAACACATGCCGGACCTTGCCCTTCAGCCTGGTCATCTCGGCCTCGGCGATCCCGAGACCCGGCTTGGTCAGATCGCCAGTGACGGCAACCACCCGCTTGGCATCGGCTTCCCAGCGTTCAGCCACCAGCGCATTGAACTTCTTCTTCGAGCCACGCCGGACCAGCACGTGAACCGTGCCGCGTCGCTTGAGCAGCTGGTCGATCAGATTGCGACCGATAAATCCCGTCCCGCCGGTCACGAAATAACCCATTTGCATTCCTCCTCGATGATTGCGCGTATCACGTCGCTGTTTTCGTCAGGCCCCAAGAGTACCGGCAGACTGTCTGCCGCGCCAGTCCAATTTGCGTCAGGAGATCGATTCCGGGGCCCGGATACGTGCGATCGTTTATTCGATCCGGGCGCATGGCCGTTGCGTTCCCGACCCGGACGTGGTAAGAAGAAAACCCGCAGCTTTTCAAACAGACAATCCAGGGGAATTTTCAGGTGAGCGACCTTAACCAGCAGTTCGAACAGGCTTCCGAGCGCGTCAAGCAACTCCCGGACCGCCCTGACAACGACACCTTGCTCAAGCTGTATGCGCTGTACAAGCAGGGCTCGGAGGGCGATGTCAGCGGCGAACGTCCGGGTTTTTTCGATTTCGTCGGCGTGGCCAAGTACGAGGCCTGGGAAAAGTTGCAGGGCACCGATCCGGACGAAGCGAAAAAGCGCTACATCGAGCTGGTCGATTCACTGACCGGCTGACCGCGCCGGTCATCGCCCGACCGGATTCCGGCCATGGCGCGTACCCGAACCCCCGAGCGCATTCTCGAAGCGGCATTGGCGCTGTTCAATGCCGACGGGGAGCCTAATGTCACGACCAATCGCATCGCCGACGAGCTCGAGATCAGCCCGGGCAACCTGCACTACCATTTCCGGACCAAGCGCGATCTGATCGACGCCCTGTTCTCGCGCTACGAGCGCCGCATGCTCGAACTGCTGGCCGGCGACGAGATCATCGAGGCCGGGGTCGAGGACGCCTGGCTGTTCCTGCACCTGGTGTTCGAGGTGATCGCCGAGTATCGTTTCATCTATCGCGATCTCAATGAGCTGTGCGCCCGTGACCGCGGCCTGCGTCAGCGCATTCGCGCCATTCTCAAGCTTTCCATGCAGACCGCCGACGGACTGCTGCAAGGCCTGAAAAGAAGCGGGCAGTTCGACGCAGAACCACGCGAGCGCGAGGCGCTGGTGCGCAATGTCGTACTGGTCTCGAGTTACTGGATCGCCTTCGAGCAGGTGCTCGAACCCGACCGGCCGCCGCGCCCCGATCATGCCGCCTGGCAGGTCATGACACTGGTCAGCCCTTACCTGCTCGGCCAGGCCCGCGAGCAGTTCCGCGCCATCGCATCTTCCTACCGGGATTAGGCGGCTTGTATAAAAAAACCCGGGCACGAGGCCCGGGTAAAAAGCAGCTTTGAACGGAGTTGCCTCCGGCTGCTTCGGGGTAGACACTGTACCGGCCGGACTGACTGGCAGTCAGCCCAGCCCTTGCCATTCCAGCCAATCAGCTGGCGGCAGTTTCACTCTTGGCAGCAGGCTTGGCAGCGGCCTTCGGAGCGGCCTTCGGGGCCGGCTTCGCAGCCTTCTGCGCTTCCGTCAGCTCGCGTACGCGCTTGTTCAGCTCGGCGACCCGCTTGTTGAGCTCCTGGATTTCGTCGGAAGTCGGCACGCCCAGGCTCGACAATGCGCGGGCGACGCGTTCCTCGAAAACCTTTTCGAGCTTGTCCCAGTTGGTCCGGGCCTGCTCGCGCGCCTTGCCGACGCGGCTTTCGACATCGCTGCGCACACCACCGACGGCACCTTCGGCGCGACCCACCGCGTCCTCGGCAAACTTGCGGCCCTTGCCTTCGATCTTGCGGCCCTCTGCAATCAGGCGCTCGAACAGCTTGCTGCTTTCGCTGATGACCTTGCCGGTCCGCTCATTGATCAGCTTGCCGCCGCGGCGCACCAGGTTGACGCCTTCTTCCTGGGCCATCGAGAATGCACCCAGACCAGCCAGCCAGATTTCATGCGCGTTGTCCTGCACGCGATCCAGGCTTGCCGTCGACTTGCGAGCGGTCTTCTTGGTAACCTTCTTCTTGGCGGTTTTCTTCTTTGCGGCCTTCTTTGCCATGATCCTGTCCTCCATCGGTCTGTTCGTTCGGGAAAACCCTTGCGGGCTCTGTTGATAGTCAATGTAGTCCCGAAATCTAGAGCAGTCACACTAGTCGAACCGGACCCTGCCCTGCTCCGGAAACGTCCAACTGGGCCGGAACACTTGGGCTGGAACGGGTTGGGCTAGAATCGGCTTCAGCGAAATCAAGGGAGTGCAACATGGATACCAGCCACTGGGCGACGTTCAGCGCTGACGGAGACTTCAGCTACGATGGTGCGGCACTGAAGAAGAACTGGGACAAGCTGCATCTCGGCGACCGTGAACCGTGGCCGGAGGACCCGGCACTGCAGCAAGCCTGGCGTGACTACCATGCCGGCCGGTTCGGCGAGGCCGTCGAGGCCGGCACCGGCTGTGGCGCATCAGGCCACGTGGTGATCAACAAGGCCTCCGGCATTTACGCCGATTACCTGGAAGAAAACGAAAGCAACAAGCAGGCCATCTATCAGGCCGGAATCGAACGCGCCAGCGCCGCGATCGAGCAGGATCCGGACAACCCGAACGCCCACTATTTCCACGCCTATCACCTGGGCCGATACAGCCAGTCGATCTCGATCACCAAGGCACTGAGCGAGGGGCTGGGCGGCAGGATCCGGGAATCCCTGGATCGGGCACTGGAACTCCAGCCGGAACATGCCGAAGCACATACCGCACTTGGCCTGTACCACGCCGAAGTCATCTCCAAGCTGGGCAAGCTGGTCGGCTCGATGACCTACGGCGCCAGTGCTGACAAGGCGATGGAGCATTTCCAGGAAGCCATTCGACTGTCCGACGCGCCGATTGCCTGGATCGAGTACGGCAATGGCCTGTACCTGCTCTACGGTGAGCGCAAGATCGATGAATCCAACGAGGCCTATGCCCGGGCCGCGGCGATGAAACCGATCGAGGCGATGCAGGCGCTGGATATCGAATACGCGAAGAGTTCGCTGCCGGAATGACCCGGTTCAATCCGCGGCGATCTGCTCCAGCCATGCCTGGACCTGGTTTTCAACCTCTTCCGGGCTGCGGTTGGTGTCCGGCCCCATCATCATGACCAGGTGCAGCAGATTCTCGAACTCGATGGCGAAGTTCTCGACCAGCCTGCCCGGATCCGGCACCAGCTTGTTGTCGGTGATCACGCCGCAGAACACCTGGTCGTTGTAGCTCAGGATCGAGATTCCCATGCCGATCGAACCGCTCTGGGGTACCCAGAACATCATCTGCGAAATTTCGCTGCCGGACATGTAAAGGGACTGTGTCGGCCCCGGTACGTTGGTCAGCACGGTGGTCGCCTTTTTGGCAAACAACTCCAGCGCGGCCTGCTGCACCACCGCCGGCGCCATCCCGACCGTGGCCAGCAAACCCAGCGAAACCGTGGCCTGCTTTGAAGTTTTCAGGTGGTGCATGTTCTCGGCCACCCGGTAGACGCGCGCCAGCGGATTGGCTTCCCAGATCGGCAGATCGAGAAACACGGTACCGAAATGGTTGCCCAGCTCGCGCGCATGCTCCAGCGGTCGCAGGTTGACCGGAATGGTGGCGCGGATTTCAAGTTCCGACGGGTCCTCGTCGTAATCGATCAGGTAACGGTGCAAGGCACCGGTCATGATGCCGATCAGCACATCATTGACGGTACAACCCAGTGCCTGGCTGATCGCCTTGACTTCCAGCAGCGGCAACGGATCGGTCCACGCCACTCGCTTGCGAATGCCAAGCTTCCCCTTGAAGCGTGATTGGGGGTCGTCGCTGAGCAGCAGCATGGTGGCCAGTTCGGACATGATCTCCGAGGCCGAATCGGCATAAACTGTCGCCTTGTGCGGATCGCGGATCAGGCCGCTCGCCTCCTCGACCAGCTTGACCCCCAGATGCTGGACCGCATCCATACCTTCGCGTGCCGGCTCCAGCAGGCGCTTGAATACATTCGATTCACGCACCTGGCGACGTTTCCACTGCTCGGGCTCGACCAGCGCGGTGGACTTTTCGCGATCATTGCTGGTCAGCGAGAGCATTACCTGGACCAGCGCCATGCCATCGGCGTAGCAGTGGTGGATTCGCGTGATCAGCGCCGGGCCCTCGACATAGTTTTCGACGAAGTGGAACTGCCAAAGTGGGCGGTACTTGTCCAGCGGCGTCGAGGCCAGCTCCGAGACGAACTCCTCGAGCTCCGCCTTGCCGGCGTCCCCCGGCAGCGCAATGCGGCGAAAATGCGAGGAGAGCTCGAAATCCTCGTCCTCTTCCCACCAGCAGCCGCGCGCGTTCTGCACCGCCTTGTGACGAAAGCGTGGAAAAGCGAGGAAGCGCGAAGCGATGACCTCCTTGAGCTGCTCGAAATCAACCTGATCGCGCAGCAGGATCACGCCGGTGATCATCATCAGGTTGGTCGGCTGCTCCATGCGCAGCCAGGCCGTATCGACCTTGGCGATGGGCTGGCGGTTGGGCTTGTTGCTGGCGTCGTTCACTCTGGCGGCCTGATTTGTGAAGGTTCTTGTCGATGTCGCGATTCTTCCATGCGCATCGGCAGCGGTCAACCTTACCCCGACGTTTACACAAAGCGGAAGAAAACGACGTAAAAGCGGAAAGCAGGGCACGAAGAGCACGAAGAAGGCACGAAGCTCACGAAGAAAACCGTTTCGGAATTGAAACTTCGTGCTCTTCGTGCCTTCTTCGTGTCCTTCGTGTCAATGCTTTTTCAAGGATTCCTGTGCGTCGCGGTGATTTCAGAGAATGGCTGAAACACGTACCTAATCGGAAAATTTTATGCAGCGATGGGTTTACTCGCGCGCCAGCGCCAGCGCTTCGTCCAGTCGGCGGCAACCGTGCAGCGTCATTTTCGCCCTGACCCCCTTGACGTTTGCACGCGCGACCACAGCCCGGGCAAAACCCTGGGTAGCCGCCTCGCGCAGACGCTCCTCGCCGTTGTAGACCGGTCGCAGCTCTCCGGCCAGGCCGACCTCGCCGAAGGCCACCAGATCGCGCGGCAGCGGTATTTCGCGCAGCGAGGACTGGATGGCCAGGGCCACGGCCAGGTCGGATGCGGTCTCGGTGATGCGAATGCCACCGGTGACATTGACAAACACGTCCTGATCGGCCAGCTGAATACCGCAGTGGCGATTCATCACCGCCAGCAGCATCGCCAGACGGCCGGGATCGATGCCGACCGCAACCCGGCGCGGTTGTGAAAGCGAGCTGGGTGCGACCAGCGCCTGCAGCTCGACCAGCAGCGGCCGGGTGCCCTCGCGCGTGACCAGCACGCAGGAACCGGCGGCCGGCTCGCTGTCGGCGGACAGAAAGATGGCCGACGGATTGGCGACCGCCTTCAGCCCGGTGTCGGTCATTGCGAACACGCCCAGCTCATTGGCCGCGCCGAAACGGTTCTTGATCGAGCGGATCAGACGAAAACGGCTGCCGGAATCGGATTCGAAGTACAGCACCCCGTCGACCATGTGCTCCAGCACCCGCGGGCCGGCCAGCGCGCCCTCCTTGGTCACATGCCCGACCAGCACCACGCTGCAGCCGGTCTTCTTGGCGTACTGCACCAGCCGGGCGGCACATTCACGCACCTGGGCGACCGCACCGGGCGCCGACTGCAACTGGTCGGTCCACACCGTCTGGATGGAATCGATGACCATGAACTCCGGGCGATTCTCCGCCGCGGTGGCCAGAATCGTCTCCAGTCCGGTTTCGGTCAGGCATTCGATTGCATCCGGATCCAGCCCCAGCCGGCGCGCGCGCATCGCGACCTGGGCCGCGGATTCCTCGCCGGTGACATACAAGGCCTTGCGCTCGGCCGCGATCGCTGCCTGGGCCTGCAACAGCAGCGTCGATTTGCCAATGCCGGGATCGCCGCCGATCAGCACTACCGAGCCCGGCACCAACCCGCCGCCCAGCACCCGATCCAGCTCACTCAATCCAGCCGAAAAGCGCGGAGTCTCGGCAGCGCGCACCGAGCCCAGACGGACGACCTCGGCCGAGGCCTGCCCGGTCCAGCCGCCGCGCTGTCGCGGGGAGGCTGCTTCCGGCAGGCTTTCGGACATCGAATTCCAGGCCCCGCAATCCGGACACTGGCCGGACCACTTGCTCTGGCGGGCACCGCATTCGTTGCAGGTGTAGACGGCTTTGGGCTTGGGCACGGCCGGAACATCCTCGATTGCGAATCGTCGATGGTAAAGGAACCTCTGATTACATGTTTGCCTCAGCCATTGAACGCGGGGGATGTAGAAAAGTGCTTTCGATTGAAACCCGATTCCCCTGTAGGAGCCTGCTTGCAGGCGAATTGTTGCTCGTCGGGGCATTTATGAAAATTCGCCTGCAAGCAGGCTTGTATGTTTGTTCTGACAGGTCTAAAAAGGACCTGTCGGGGTGGAGGGACCAAGCAGGCTTCTGGCCTTTCGGCACAGACCGTAGGAGATATCGTCCCGCCCCTCACCATAGCGCCAATCAGGAATCCATCGGCCAGCAGGGACCGACCATCTTGACAAGCCTGCGCGACGGTGAGCCCCGACAAGCCTGATTCATACGATAGCGCGGAGGAACAGTCATGGCAATGCGAGTTGAACCCATTCAGATCGGAATCGACGTCAGTCAGGACGAATTGGTCATCTGCCGAGGTGACCGTGACGGCTTGACGACGATCGAGAATACCCCGCAAGCGATCGCGTCCTGGCTCAAGACGTTGCACGGTGTGGTCCGGATCGCGGTGGAGGCAACCAACGTGTTTCACGTCGAGCTCGTCGAGCGCGCACACCGCCGGGGGCATACGGTCTTCGTGCTCGATGGCTACCGGCTCAATCGTTACCGGGAAAGCGTCGGCGGCCGGGCCAAGACCGATGCGACCGATGCTCGATTGCTGCTGCGCTATCTCGACCGTGAGTGGCGTGACCTGCGGCCCTGGACCCCGCCGTCCAAGGGCTACCAGGCCTTGCAGCGCCTGATCCATCGGCGCGCGACGCTGATCCGGGCCAAGGTTGCGCTCGAGCAGAGCTTGCGGACGCTGAGCGAGATCCGACCGTCGGTACAAGCGCTGTTGCGGCAGATGGATCGAGTCGACCAGCAGATCAGGAAACAGATGCTCAAGGTCGTGTCCAAACAGGGGTGGCAGGCCGACACGGCCCGCCTCATGGGCATCGAGGGCATCGCCGAGATCACCTCGGCCGCGCTTGTCATGGCTTTCCGGCGCGGTGAGTTCACCAGCTCGGATGCCTTCATCGCCTTTCTCGGGCTGGATGTACGCGTGCGCGAGTCCGGCAAGTCGAAGGGCTGTGGAAAACTGACCAAGAAAGGCAACCCCGAGCTCAGGCGACTGCTTTATCTGGCCGCGATGACAGCCCGGCGCTCGCCGGCCTGGAAGGACTTCTATCAACATCACCTCAGCCGGGGCCGGTCGAGAATACAGGCCTTGGTCATCCTTGCCCGCAAGCTGGCGCGGGTGGCATTTGCGCTGCTCAAGAATCAAACCGAATACCAACCGAAAATACGTCAGGAAGCTTGCATTGCGACATAGAATCTCCTACAGGAAATCTCGAGGCAGGCCTCCTGCGGAAAATCTCGGGGCAGGCCTGACAAGCGCAGCGAGCAGGCGCCTGACCCTGGCCACACGCCTTCCGGCGCGCGCCTCCCCTTTTTTCAGGCCTTTACCTGGTCGTCGATCAGCTTGCGGCAGATGTCCAGGTAGTGGCCGCCGAACAGGTTGGCGTGATTGAGCATGTGGTAGAGCTGATAGAACCGGCGGCGTTCGCGCCAGGCCGGCTCCAGGGGCCGCGTGCCCTGATAGGCATTGAAGAACGCCGGGTGGAACCCGCCGAACAGGTCGGCCATGGCCAGGTCGCATTCGCGGTCGCCGTAATGCACCGCCGGGTCGAAGATCAGCGGCCGCCCATCGGGCAGCATCGCGACGTTGCCCGACCACAAGTCCCCGTGCAGCAGCGAAGGCTCCGGTTGATGGTTGCGGGCAGCTTCGCGCCAGGCCGCGGCCAGTCCGCGCACCGCATCTGCCTCGAATTCCGGATGATCCTCGGCCAGCCGTTGCAATTGCGGCACCAGCCGGCAATCGAGAAAGAAGTCGCTCCAGATATCTGACGGGGTATTCAGCTGGGGCGTGCGGCCCAGGTAATTGTCGATCCCCAGCCCGTAGCGGTCCGACTGGTTTTCGTGCAGCCGACCAAGGGCCACGCCCATGCGGGCGAAACATTCGGCGTCCGGACGGCGCATCTCAAGCCACTCCAGCGCTAGCCAGGCCGAGTCGTCGACCCGCCCCTGACCGGCCACCACGGGCACCCGGATCGCACCGGCCTCGCGCAGCCGGGCCAGGCCATCGCATTCGGCATCGAGGATGTCGGCCTCGTCAGCGCCGAGCACCTTGACGAACAGGCGGCGCCGACTGTCCTCCAGCCGGAACGAACGCGCGATCGATCCGCCCGAAACCGGCCGCACATGCACCTGTCCGATGGACAGTCCCAGCGTTTCGGTAACCGCCTGCAGGATATGTTCGCGCATCGTCACCGTTCGAAAGCAGGAAAACCAACCGGGATTCTGGCGTGAAACAGCGTTCCCTGTGTTGATCCCGCTCAATTCGGATCCTGCAGGAGCGGAACCCGTCCGCGATCAGGCGCTCGAGGAAATCGCGAATCGGAGTTCGCTCCCACGGCAGGCCCAGGAGGGCGTCCAGTCCACCTGCAGGAGCGGAATCCGTCCGCGATCAGGCGCTCGAGGAAATCGCGAATCGGAGTTCGCTCCCACGGCAGGCCCAGGAGGGCGTCCAGTCCACCTGTAGGAGCGGAATCCGTCCGCGATCAGGCGCTCGAGGAAATCGCGAATCGGAGTTCGCTCCCACGGCAGGCCCAGGAGGGCGTCCAGTCCACCCGTAGGAGCGGAATCCGTCCGCGATCAAGCGCCCGGAGAAATCGCGAATCGGAGTTCGCTCCCACGGCGAGCGGGTGGCAGGCGGTGGGCATCGGAGCGCAGGAACCGGAGTGTCTGGAACCGTGCGGGTCTCGGGTGCTCGTCGCGAGAGGCGCGCACGGGGTGTGGATTTGGTGTTTTCCGACCGAGCGAACCGGAGGCGTGGCAGTCTCACGTTGAGGATTCGCGAACGAGGAAAACGCCGAAGACGCGCCGCGTGCGTGCTTCGCAGCAGAGCAGTCGCGACCCGCACGGTTCCCCTGTACATGAGGATTCCGAGCACCACCGGGCGCGCTCAGGGAGACGCGCAGTAGTTCTGCGACGATTTCAACCGGTGACGTATCTTTCCAGTTGCTCTATCAACAACTGCTGATCATCAATCACCGCATTGACCAGATCGCCGATCGAAACCAGCCCAATCAGTTCGTCGTCGTCGATGACCGGCAGATGGCGGATACGGTGTTTGGTCATCAAGGCCAGCCCGGCATCGACGGTGGCCTTGCCCGGGATGCTGATCAGCGGTGAGGACATGATCTCGCTGACCCGGGTCTGGCGCGAGCTTCGGCCTTCGAGTATCACCCTGCGCGCGTAATCGCGCTCGGAAACCATCCCGACGGGCTTGCCGGTATCCATGACCAGCAGCGCGCCGATGCCCAGTTCGGCCATCTTGTGGATCGCGTCGTAGACCGAGGAATCGGGTGCCACCCAGTGCAGGTCGCGGCCCTTGTGATCGAGTATCTGATGAATGGTATGCATCGAAACCGGCCTCCCATGCAGGATTGATTGCCGGGCCAGTATAGGACAGCTTGGGGTGCAAACGATGCGGCGCAACAGCTCAGCGGCTTATTTCACCTCCGGCATGCCGTCGACCGGCGCCAGTTCGATGCTGTCCCGGTCCAGCTTCAGCCAGCCTTGCCCGGCCAGCTCTTGCAGGCGGGCATCGACTTCGCGTCCGGCAGCGGCCGGCGGCATCTGCTGGCTCAACCCGAAGACGGCAGCCCACCATTCGCGTGCCGTCTGGCGGGCTCCGCCGCCGTGCAGGCGCAGCCCGCCGGCGCCGGGCTGCCATTGGCCATCGACGCTGAAGTCACCATCCAGCGCAAGACTGGCATGCTGCATCTGAAGACCACCCTGTATCATTTCCTGCCAGCCGTTGAGCACGCCCAGCATCGCCATGGCCTGGACCCGGCTTTCCGGTTCGGCAGAGATCAACAACCGAAGCTGCTCCAGCGTGGTCCCCAGCGCGGCACGATCGATCCCGGTCAGCGCCAGTTGCAGGCGGCTTTCCGGTTCGGCGATGCGCCGCGCGTGGACATCCAGCGAAACTTCAGCGCTGGTCTCGTCCATCTGCAGATCAAACGCCAGCCCGGCCTGCTCCAGGGCAAGCTGGTTGCCCAGGCCGTCAAACACGGCCAGGTTCGCCGCACCAGCCGTCACCATCGCATGCCCGCCTCTGGACGCCACCAGACCGAGCCGGGGCTCGCGATAGCGCCAGACCACCAAGCCGGGAAGCTCCAGTGCCGGTGCGGCCGCATCCAGGTGCAGCTTGCCGGCACCGGCCAGCCGCCCGGAAATCTCCAACGGCATCTGAAGGGAATCCAGCCGGGCCACCCCTTCCAGCGTCAGCCAGGCCGGCGGCTTCCAGCTCAGGTGCCGGAAACGCAGATCGAGATCGAAACCATCGCCGGAAATACGCGCCGAAGAGCGCCGCCATCCCGATTGACGGGTCAAGGTCACCTGGCCGGCATTGTCGTTGGCCCAGATCTCCAGCCGTTCATGCAGCAGCCAGCCCACGGCCGCCGGAACCGCGGCAAGGCCGGCGGCAACCAGCAGCATGATCAGAACGAAGAATTTCTTCATGGTCGATACTCTAGCCGCTGAAAGGTGATGTCGCGGTCATAATTGAACTTTCGAAACCAGGACCGGCGCAGCTTGGTCAGGCAGGCCCCAGAAAGTGGCAGACGATTGTTCGACACCCGATCTTTCCAGCGCGCTTTCCCAGGAGCTGGACGCCCTGGGCCAGCATCTCGCGCCCGAACAGATGGAAAGGCTACTGGTTTACCTGGCGGAATTGCAGCGCTGGAACCGGGCCTACAACCTTACCGCGGTGACGGATCCGGCCGAAATGGTCGATCGCCACCTGATTGACAGCCTCAGCGTCCGGCCGTTCCTGCAAGGGCGACTCATCGCCGATGTCGGCACCGGCGCCGGGCTGCCCGGCATGGTGCTGGCCATCGCCGAACCCGAAAGAAAGTTCATGCTGATCGACAGCAACGGCAAGAAAGTCCGCTTTCTGCGCCATGTCGCGCGCACCCTGGCGCTGGACAACGTCGAGCCGATCCAGGCACGCATCGAAAACCTCCCCGCCCAGCCGCGCCCTGACGATATCCTCGCCCGCGCGCTGGCCCCGCTGCCGCGCATGGTGCAATGGCTGGAGCCCTGGCTGTCACACGGCAGCCGGCTGCTGGCAATGAAAGGCCCCTTGGCCGACGAAGAGATCCAGGACATCGGCCCGGCCTGGCGCGCACGAAACCATCCGCTGCACCTGCCCGGTCAGGGCGAGCGCTGCCTGGTGGAAATCACCGCGGCCGCGTCTACGCGACAATAAAAGATAAGCTGATCAGGATCGATAGATTTCGTGCCCACCTATATCGACCAGCAGAATCTCGCGTTCGCGAACTTCAAGCTCGAGCGTGATCCGGTATTTCATCGAGATCGATGCCGAATGCAGACCGGTCAACCGACCCTTCAGCGCATGCAGCCGCAAGGAAGGGTGGTATGGATCGCGCTCCAGCATCAGAAGCATCTTGAAATACCTCGAAGCGATTTCAGGATGCCTGGAGAGAAACCGTCGTTCGCGTTTGCGGAACGACGAGGGGAAGATCAACCTGTAACCCTCGGCCATCTGAGTGCGCGCCAACTTTCAGCCCGGAATGTTCATGACCCGACCGTCGCGAGACGGCTCCAGAGCCTGCCCCGGACTTGATCCGGGGTCTTGTAGCCGCGGCGTTTCGTGACCGAGCGCACCGCAGGCGTACTCGCCTGTCCGTTGAGGATGCGCGACCGAGCGAAACGGCGCGGATGCGGGGCCTGGGGGCGTCGCAGTAGGTCGGGTCATGAATATTCCGGGTTCAGGGTCAGGAGTCATCGGCCTCGCGCTGGAGGCGTGCTATGTGTTCCGAGGCGGTCTCGACGATGTAGTCCCCGGATTGTTCCGCAGCCCGCGCTTCCTGCCAGGCTGACGCAATCTCGGCTTCGCGCAGCCGCTCGTAGTGCTCCAGGCTCAAAACCACGTAACGCGGCCGGCCGCGCACGCTGATGATGGCCTCGTCGGCTTGCGCCAACTCGTGCTCCACGGCTGAAATTCCCCGGGTCTTGAGATCGTTTGCGGTTACGGTACCCATCAATCGCACTCTTGATCGCATTATCAAGAGTGCGATTCTACGCTCGCTTTTCAACCCGGTCAACCGCGAGCTTCCAGATCAGGATTCAGATTGGCGGGCGTTGCAGATCCCGGGCTTATCGCGCGGCCGGCGCGGTACAGGCGGTGCCGGGGCGGCGGCTTGTGCGTACAATGTCGCGGTGCATTCACTGACATGGCCCGGGCAGGCCGGCGCGCGCTGCCTGGTCATCGTGACCCGCGGAGACCGCAGTTGAGCAGACAGACACGCATTGTCGCAATCGCAAACCAGAAGGGCGGGGTGGGCAAGACCACCACGGCGCTGAACCTCGCGGCCGGGCTGGCGTTGATGGAGCGGCGGGTGTTGCTGGTCGACATCGACCCTCAGGGCAATTGCACCACCGGGCTGGGGGTCGAGGTCGCCGATGGCCAGCCGACCACCGGCGAAGTGCTGACCGGCGAGGCGAGCATCGAGCAGGCGCGGGTCCGGCCGTCCTCGGCCGCGCTCGACCTGGTGCCGGCCACCGGCGACCTGACCGCGGCCGAAGTCGCGTTGATGGAACGCGACGACCGCGCCGGAGCGCTGAAACAGGCACTGGCGCCGGTGCGCGGCCACTACGACGACATCCTGATCGACTGCCCGCCGGCACTGAATGTTCTGACGCTCAACGCGCTGACCGCAGCCGACCGGGTGCTGATCCCGATGCAGTGCGAGTATTACGCGCTGGAGGGCCTGACCGCGCTGATCAACACCATCGAGCAGATTCAGGACTCGGTCAACCCGGATCTGGTGATCGAGGGCCTGGTGCGGACCATGTACGACATTCGCAACAACCTCTCCGGGGCCGTTTCGCGCCAGTTGTCCGAACATTTCGGCGACAAGCTGTACAACACCATCGTGCCGCGCAATGTCCGGGTCGCGGAGTCGCCCAGCTATGGCGAATCAGTGCTGAGCTACGATCCCGAATCGCGCGGCGCGCTGGCCTATCGCGGCCTGGCCGGCGAATATGTGCGCAGAATGAGGGCCTGACATGACAACCCGAAAGAAATCCCCGCTGGGCAAGAATCTCAACGCGCTGCTGGGCAAGGCAAGGCCGGCGCCGGCCGGCGACCAGGCCGCGGACGACAGAGAGGATTTGCTGAAGAAACTGCCGTTGGAACTGATCCGTCCCGGCCGCTACCAGCCGCGCACCGGTATGGACCCGGACCGGCTGAACGAGCTGGCAGATTCCATCCGCGCCCAGGGCGTGGTGCAACCCATCGTGGTCCGCCGCCTGGCCGCCGGCGAAGGCTACGAACTGATCGCCGGCGAACGCCGCTGGCGGGCCGCGCAGAAAGCGGGCCTGAGCGAGATCCCGGCGGTGATCCGCGACGTGCCCGACGAGGTCACGCTGGCCATGGCGCTGATCGAGAACATCCAGCGCGAGAACCTCAACCCGATCGAGGAGGCCGGCGCACTGTCCCGGCTGATCGAGGAATTCGAACTGACGCACGAACAGGCCGCGGCCAATGTCGGGCGCTCGCGCGCCTCGGTCAGCAACCTGCTCAGGCTGCTGGAGCTGGAACCGAAAGTGCGCGAACTGGTCGACCAGCGCAAAATCGACATGGGCCATGCGCGCGCGCTGCTGGCCCTGTCGGGCAACGAGCAGGTCAAGGCCGCGCAGCAGGTCGTCAACCTGGAGCTTTCCGTGCGCCAGACCGAAGCGCTGGTCAAGCGCCTGAAAGCAGACGGAGGACAGAAAAAGCCGGCCGAACGCAAGGACCCGAACATCGAGCGGCTGGAGCAGGAACTCAGCGAGAACCTGTGCGCGCCGGTCTCGGTCAGGCATTCCGCTTCCGGCAAGGGCCAGGTCACCATCCGCTACACCAGCCTGGACGAACTCGACGGCCTGCTGGAGCGGTTCCGACGCTGAACCAGCTTGTCGGGAGACGCCAACCCGACGAAACCGAAACAGCGGATGCGATCTTGCGGACAGGAAAAGGCGGCAACATTCCTGTTGCCGCCTCATAAACTGACGAAGACAGCATGGACAGGCACAACAAGGCTTTGGGTGAATGTGCCGGCGAACATTGCCATGCGAGCCTGGTGCCGGGACGCGGATGACGGACAATCGTATTCCGCGCAAGAATCCGGTTTTATGCCTGACGGAGAATGTGCAGGCTATGCCTCATCATGCTGGCATGAGGTACGGATCATGAACGACCGGACGCACGGGAATGATCGCGGGAATGACCAGCGGCAACGGGATACTCACGGACGGGGAGATGCAGCCCCGACCGTGCAGCAGCTTGTGGCGCTGTGCCGCCACATCGACCGTCATCCGGACGAACCGCTGACCCTGGCCGTGCTGGGCGAGCGCTCGGGCCTGAGCGTGTTCCAGGTGCACCGCCTGTTCAAGTCCTGGCTTGGCGTCACGCCCAAGGACTACATCGACCAGAGCCGGCTGCGCGAGCTGAAATCGCAACTGCGCGTCTCGCCTTCGGTGACCGACGCCATCTACCAGGCCGGTTTCGAATCGGCCAGCGCGGTGTACGGCCGGCTGGACCTGCATCTGGGCATGACGCCGAAGCGTTATCGCCAGGGCGGGCAAGGCGTCGCCATTTCCTTTGCGACCGGCGAGAGCCCGCTGGGCCGGGTGATGATCGGCACCACCGACCGGGGCGTGTGCTACCTGCAGTTCGGCGATTCGGAGCTGGAATTGCTGGAGCAGCTCGCCGCCGAATACCCGAATGCCGAGATCGCGCCCATGAACGAAGCCGGTAGCCGGGACTTCAATGCCTGGATGAGCGCGCTGGGGCGGTATCTTGCCGGGAGTGCCCCCAGGCCCGACCTGCCGCTGGATGTCCGCGGCACGGCGTTCCAGGAAAAGGTATGGGATTTCCTGCGAAGCATTCCTGACGGTGATGTCATGTCCTACACCGAGGTCGCCGCGGCGATCGGCTCGCCCAGGGCCGTGCGTGCCGTGGCCGGCGCCTGCGCGGCGAACCGCATCGGCATACTGGTCCCCTGCCACCGCGTGATCCGCGGCGACGGCTCGCTGGGGGGTTACCGCTGGGGCCTGTCGCGCAAGCGCACGCTGCTCGACATGGAACGCAAGACCCGTGTTGGCATGCGTGATGAGAACAAGTGACGCCAATAGTGGGCCGCGCGGCTAATTAGGTGACGCTCAGCAAACATGGCACGGAAAGGCACATCATTTGATGTAGAATCTGATGCATATCATGCTGACGGATCTGCCATGCGCACCACGCTGAATATTGATGACGAGTTGCTGTCCGAGGCCAGGCGCATCACCGGCATGTCCGGGAAGGCGGCCCTGGTTCGGGAGGGCCTGAAGGCGCTGATCGAGCGCGAGAGCGCACGTCGCCTTGCGCGTCTGGGGGCCAGCGAGCCGCAGCTCAAGCCTGTCCCCCGCCGGCAGACGCAGCGGGAATGATCCTCGTGGATACGTCGGTGTGGGTGGATCACCTGCGTTCCGGCGACACGGAGCTGGCGGAGTTGTTGAACGCCAACAGGGTCTTGACGCACCCGTTCGTGATCGGCGAAATCGCCTGCGGCAACCTGCGTAACCGGGCACAGACGCTGACATTGCTCAAAGATCTGCCAAAAGGGCCGGTAGCTGACGAGGACGAAGTGCTTTTTTTCATCGACCAGCATGCGCTGATGGGCCGCGGCATCGGATACGTCGATGCCCACTTGCTCGCCGCCGCTTCCCTGGGCGGGCCGGTGCAGCTGTGGACGCGCGACAGGCGCCTCAGAGAAGCGAGCGCGTCGCTTGAACTGGCGTATCAGGGGAATTGACGGAGTGAGGGCGCGTATCATCGGCGCGAACCAATAACGACAAACATCGGGGAAGACCGTGAAACTGATTCTTAAACTGATCGCCGGCATCGCCGCCGGCATTCTGGTCGGGCTGTTTGCGCCCGAGTGGCTGGCCCGGCTGCTGGTGACCTTCAAGGTCCTGTTCGGCGAGCTGCTGTTCTTTACCGTGCCGCTTCTGATCCTGTTCTACATCACCAGCGGGATCACCGGCCTGCCGCGCAACTCCGGCGCCTTGCTGGGCCGCACGCTGGGCACCGCCTACGCCTCGACGTTGCTGGCCGGGCTGCTTGCCTACCTGGTCGCCGCCATCCTGGTACGGCTGCTTTCCGGCACCGAGGCGGCGGTTGAAGAAGTCTCGCACGGGGTGCTGCTGCCGTTCATCGCGCTGGAGATTCCGCCGCTGCTGAGCGTGATGTCGGCGCTGACGGCCGCTTTCATTTTCGGCCTGGGCATTGCCGCCACGGGTGCCGAGACCCTGAAAAAGGTGTTCGACCAGGGCCGCGACGTGATCGAGAAGCTGCTGGTCACGCTGATCATTCCGCTGCTGCCGTTCTACATCGCCGGCATCTTCGCCGACCTGGCCGCGGCCGGCAGCGTATTCGATACCCTCCAGACGTTCGGGATCGTGCTGCTGCTGGCGGTCTCGCTGCACTGGACCTGGATCATGGTGCTGTTCACGATCGCCGGCCTGAGTGCCGGCAAGTCGCCCTTTGCCCTGGTCAAGGGCATGCTGCCGGCATATTTCACCGCACTGGGCACCATGTCCAGTGCGGCGACCATTCCGGTGACGCTGCAATCGGCGCGCGACAACGGTGTGCGCGACAACATCGCCAGCTTCACCGTTCCGCTGTGCGCCACCGTTCACCTGTCCGGCTCGACCATCACCATCGTCTCGTGTGCAATCGCCGTGACCGTGCTGCGCGAGGGCCTGGCCATGCCGGGTCTGTTCGATATCCTGCCGTTCATCATGATGCTGGGCGTGGTCATGATGGCCGCACCCGGCGTACCCGGCGGCGCGGTCATGGCGGCCGTCGGCCTGCTGAGCTCGATGCTGGGGTTTGGCGAAGTCGCCATTGCCTTGATGATCGCACTCTACATGGCCCAGGACAGCTTCGGCACGGCGGCCAACGTCACCGGTGATGGTGCGATTGCGATGCTGATCGACCGTGCGGCCGGCGAGGCCGGCAATGCGCAAGACGGGAACGCCGCTACCAGTTCAGCAGCAGATTCCAGTTGAAGTGCTGGTCGGACACGCCGCCGGCGCGCTGTTCGTGGCCCATGGAAACGTTCATGTTGCTGTCGGAGCCCGGCCAGAGCTGCTCCAGCCAGCGACCGAAGTCCAGCCCCACGGCAAAACGCTCCAGCGCGGCGGGCTGGGGCCCGACCAGGAACCATAGCGGGTCGGAGCTGCGGGTCCAGCGCGCGTGCAGGTCCAGCAGGGCAAGACCGCGTCGCAGGCCGAAGTCGGCCACCCAGGTGCTGTCTTCCTGGAGCTCGGCCACGCCCGGATCCTCTCGGAACGTGATCCGGCGCAGCGCGATATCAGCCTCGGCCTGCCAGCCGGCGAAGGTCAGCAGGCGCTGGGTCAGGCCCAGTTCGTAATCGGGCTCCTCGGGCAATAGCGGATCGGCGCTGGTGATGTCCGGTTGCAGCCGCCGGACACGCAGGCCATTTTGCAGTCCATCGCCCCAGCGCCAGGCGGCCGCCAGATCGTCCAGCGACACCGAAGCCCCGGCCGGATCCAGGCCGGCAACCGCGCATTGACGCTGGCTGAGGACCAGCGCGCTGTGGCGCATGCCCGGCACCGCAGCCAGGGGCAGGCGTGCTTCGCCTCCGGCATAACAATCCATGCCGCGTCCGGCATTTTCGTTGCGCGAGCGCCAGTCGAATGCCAGTTGCAGGTGATTGCCCGACCAGTCCAGCCGCGCCGTATTGCGCTCGACCAGGTTCTTCTGGCCTTCGATTCCATAGCGAACGGCCTGCCGGCTTTCCACGCCCAGCCGCAGCGGGCTGCCGAAAGGTGTCGGCAAAGTCGATTGCAACTGCTGTTCCAGCGATTGCCGGCCCAGTTCGCCAGGCGCCTTCGCCGAATCATTGGCGCCCGCCCCGGCCACCTGGCCGAGCACTTCGGACTCCACCCGCACACGCGCCCGATAATCAATACCGCCATCGGCCAACCCGACCCGAAGCGCGCTGCCGACCAACTCCCCGCCTCCGGCCGAGAAAGGCGCGTTCGACTCGATATCGACGACCGGCGCGGCACCGGGCCGTACCTGCCGGCTCTCACAACCCGACAGCCCCAGGCCGATGACAGCGCACGCCAGAACCGCCGCCAGCGGGCGCAACGGCAGCATCAGGCGGGATGACTGGCGAATCGGGCCCGAACGGGCCTGGGGAATCCGGGTCATGATCATCAGACAGCTTGTTGTTTTTTTTACACAACTTATAAGGAAACAGTGGGGGAGATTCTAACCTGCTTCGGGATGGGAATCCAGCAAAAAATCTGATTCCGTGATGACTGGGAAGCGCCTGTCCGGGATTTTCCCCGGGATTTTTCGTGACCCGAATGGAATCTCGAATCGAAAAGACACCCGGACCACAGGCCCGGGCCGGTTTTGACTTTTCCATTTACCATTTACGATTTACGAAAGCCCGATACACTCCCGCGCTCAACGACGCCTTCACCAGTGATCGGAGCCACCATCCCAGAACCATCCGTGTTCATCCGTGGATATACATGCTTCTGGTTTAGTGCTGGCCGATGATCAGGCGCTCCAGACCATGCGTCAGCGTCTTGACTTTGGTTCGCTCCAGATGTACGGTGTCCCTCTCGGTTTGGGCGAAAGAGGCTTCCGCATGAAACGTGCCGGCTTGGCTTTTCTTTCGCTTCTTGCCTGCTGGCATTTAGTGCCAGCGGTCGCTAACGAAAATTCCCGCAAGCCCACCATCATCCTGGGCTCAGGTGTTGCGGACAGCCGCTCACTGAACCCGATTCCTGTGACGTTCGAGAATCACGATGAACTGGTGGGGCTCCAGTTCGACGTTACGTTCGACCCATCATTATTCGCGGACGTCGACACCTCGCAATGTCTTGAGCAATTGCAAAAGCGTGGCTATCTTGCCGCATGCAGGCGGCAGGATCCGCCAAATCACGATGTGGTACGGTTTGTCATCTTCAATCTCGGGTTGGAACCGATCCAATCTGGACAGCTAGGGAGCCTGGGCTTTCAGGCAGCATCAAATGCCCCGACGACAGAGTCTCCGCTTTCGGCGCTGGAGTGCACCGGCCTGGGCGTTACCAGGGATCAGGCGACAGTTTCATTTTCTACCGGCGATATCGAAGCGGGTTCGATTACCGTACTGGGTGACGGCCAAAAGGCTTCGTCGGCAACCGGATTGGTTCTTGATCTTGGTGGCGCGGCAATCCCCCACGACAGCACGGTGTTCCGTTCAATGCGGGAGATCCAGAATCCGGCCGCTGTGCTTGAGACAGGCACCAAAGATGTCGTGCTGGTGTTTCCCGATGGGCGCGAACAGAATGTGATTCGCAAGCGCTTCACACCAAGGCATGGCTATGTCGCGCGACTGGATTGCAGTGGTGATCAAGTTCCCGATGATGACCCAGGCACGCCGCTGTCATTTCGGTGGTATGGAGAACTTGCCGACGGCGGCTGGCTCGGATTGACTGTCGAACGAGATGTCGCCCGTGGGACGCTGGTTACGCGGGAGGGTTCGTACAAGATCCTCGGCGCACCCGAGAAGGGTTTCCGCCTGGCGGAGGTCGACCTTGCAGGCCTGCCGCCATCGGATGCCGAGATTTTCGCTTCAGGCAAGAAGGCCTCCGGCGATAATTCAACTGGACGGCTTCAGATTGACGCCGAGCCAGGTGTCGAAGATGCGGGCGAGGTGGAATTGGATATGCTGATCATGTACACCGCGCAGGCCCAGATTGATGCCGGTGGGCCGGCGGGGTTGAACGCACTGATCCAGGAGGCCCTGGACAACACCAATCAAGCATTCGCAAACAGCGGCATGCCCAATCTGACCGTGCGCGAGGTTCATCGGGAGATGCTGGCGGGTTTTGTGCCGTCCGGGACTTCCGTTGAGGATGCCCAAGCCGACCTGGACGGGCTTCGTGTCAACAGCCAGATTCTGGCCGCCCGGGAGGCTCATCATGCCGACGTCACATCGGTCTTGCTACGCGATGTCGTCAATAATCAAGGAATGGAGGAACTTGGTTTCTGCGGTATCGCGTATCTTCAGAGCCCTACCTGCGGAATACCCGGAGAGTTTCCAGAGTGCGGCGTAGGCGTTGATTTCGAGGATTTCGCGATCAACTGGGTTTCGGTTCAGTGTGCCACCTTGCCTGGCCGAAACGCTTTCCCCCATGAACTGGGTCATTTGATGGGTGCCGAGCACCAGCCTGGTGCTGACTCCCAGGATCCCGCTGATGCTTCGTTTGACTGGTCGTTTGCACACTTCAGCCTGTCTGGGGCACCGTTTGGAACTTTGATGTGGGTGCCAACGGGTCAAACGGGAGAGTTGCCCCAACCCCTGAATTTTTCGAATCCAGATGTATTGATTCAAGCGCAACCATCCGGCATCGAGAACCAGCGGGACAACATCAGGACTTTTGAAATCCTTGCTCCAATCATGGATCAATTCAGGGTTCCTCCGCCCGAGTTGATCTTCAAGGATGGTTTCGAATGAAACACATACGGGTACTGTTACAAGGATTGATGATAGTGGCCGCCGGGCAACTCTTTGGCGGTGAGCCTGCGGCCGATTTCAGTATTGCCGCTGACGTGACACCGGGTGGGGTCATGCCGCCTGGCACTGAAGGTGTTGTGACGATTAAGGTCACCAATTTTGGGCCCGATACCGGCACGGCGATATTCCGCATGCGACGCACAGATGACGGTACCGGATTCTTCAACTATCCACCCTTGCACTTCCAGTTCCCGGGAGCTTTGACGGGTCCTTGCGAAGGCGCTCCGTTGCAGCCGCTTCCTGGGGAAGTGTTTCTTATCTGGATTGTGCGAGAATTGCCTGCTGGCGAGAGTGTCGAATGTTCATATGATTTTACGGTGACCGAGACCTCGGTAATCACCCAGCTTGGACGTTGGAGCATCGAGCGGTTTTCCGGGCCTCAAGATCCCAATTTGGATAACAACATTTCCGACGTGTTGCTGCGATTTGCGGAGGTGCCTGAGGCGATTCCGGTGCCGGCAATCTCCACGCCCGTGTTGCTGCTGCTGGTTCTACTGCTCACGGTCACCGCGTTTCGCCTGCATGGCCGGCGCGTTTCAGAGTAAAAAGCATAGACACGAAGAGCACGAAGACCACGAAGACCACGAAGTTCAATTCCGAAAGGGATTTCTTCGTGAGCTTCGTGCCTTCTTCGTGTTCTTCGTGTCCTGCTTCTCGCTTTTACATGGTCTTCTCACGGGAGCACCGGGTCGTGACCAAGGTGGCTGAGTCATCGGCGTAATCAGGTTACCATTTACCATTTACGCTTCACGATTCACGATTCACGAAAGCCCGATACACTTTCCCGCACTCGATGACGCCTCCACCATTGAACGGCGACACCATCCCGAAACCATTGGCCTGATAATGCCGGGAAGGCCCGCACCGGTAGCAGCCCGCAATGATCGTACTGCATCATCTCGAGAATTCCCGCTCGCAACGCATCCTCTGGATGCTGGAAGAGCTCGGCGTCGAGTACAGGATCAAGCACTATCAGCGCGACCCGAAAACCAGCCTGGCGCCGGCCGGCCTGAAGAAAGTCCACCCGCTGGGCAAGTCGCCGGTGCTGGTCGACGGCGACACCACGCTGGCCGAATCGGCCACCATCCTGGAATACCTTGCCCGGCAATACGGCGGCGGGAACTGGGCGCCGGCACCGGACCACCCCGATTACTGGCAATTCCACTTCTGGATGCATTACGCGGAGGCCTCGCTGATGCCGCCGCTGCTGATCAAGCTGGTGTTTTCCAAGCTCAAGGGGCCGCCGGTGCCATTTCTGTTCCGGCCCATTTCCGGCGCCATCGCCGACCAGGTCGACCGCACCTTCACCGACCGCCAGATCGCAACCCACTTTGCTTATGTGGACAGCTTTTTGGCCGAACACGAATGGTTTGCAGGCAGCCATATCACGGCAGCCGATGTCCAGATGAGCTTCCCGCTGGAAGCCGCGCTGGCCAAGGGCACCGTGCAGCGCGCCGATTACCCGCATGTCGCGCTGTGGGTCAACCGGATACACCTTCGGCCGGCCTGGCAACGCGCGCTGGAAGCCGGCGGGCCGTACGAGTTTGCCGGACCCGAACCGGATGACCAGAACTGAACCCGCGAAGTGAAATCTTCGGCGTGACGTGAATCACTTGACCGCCGGCTAATATGCATAGTCTCGCATGGAACCCGCCGGGGAGCTTGAAAAAACTCTTGGAAATTCAGTCGGTCACGATCTATACTCGTGTTTCCGCAGTTATCGATTCGCTGCACAGAAACGCCGGTTTTTCGGGGAATGTTCCCGACCGGTGCCGGGAAGCGAGGACCACGCAGAACATGAGCCATGGCTGCCTGAATGATCTGGCGACAGTTTGCCGCGTAACGGGGTTTGTGGCAAATTTCCAAGTACAAACACCAAGGGGTCAGGATGGACCATCCAGCACATCGAACTTCCAGCACTTCCGGCGGACGCCTGCGCAGACAGGCCCTGCATATGGAATTCTCCATGCTTCAGGCCCACACCCGGACCGACTCTGTCCGCGACTTCCGCTGACATGAGCATAGACACCTCCCCCTTGACCGAACTTCTCGGCCGCTGGCGCGACGGCGACAAGGCGGCCGAAAACCGGCTGTTCGAAGCCATTTACCCGATCATGTGTGCCCAGGCCCAGGCTCATCTCGGCCGCGTATCCGGCGGCAATCTGACCTTGTGCGCGACCGCTCTGGCTCATGAGGCCTACGAAAAGCTCAGTCGCCAGAAAGGCGTTGACTGGCAGAATCGCGATCACTTCCTGGCGATCTCGGCAACCGTGGTCCGCCGGGTGCTGGTCGACTACCTGCGCCACAAGAACACCAAGAAGCGCGGAAACATGCCGCATCATGTGGAACTGCATGATTACATGACGTGCCAGATCCCCGACACCGACAACAGCATCGATCTGCTGCTGCTCGACCAGCTTCTCGACGAGCTTGGAGAAGCCGACCCGGAAGTGCTCAGGACGGTGGAGCTGCGAATCTTCGCCGGGCTGAGCATCGAGGAAATTTCCAACGTATGCGAGGTCTCCTCCTCCACGGTGGGCAGGCGCTGGCGCTTTGCCCGCGCCTGGCTGAAGCAGCGGGTTGCCGACGACGAGAACGGCGGGCAATGAGCAAACGGCCCCCTATGCACGATCTGAACAAGCTGCGCAATCTCCGGGAACTGTTCGAGGCCTGTCTCGAAGTGCCGCCCGAACAGCGCGCCGATACCGCCAGGCGGCTCTGCAACGGGGACCCGGAACTGAGCGCCGAAGTCCTGGCGCTGCTGGATCTTGACCACGAAATCACCCAAGCCGGCGTAAAGAGCGAATCCGGCATTGATCGGCTGATCCGCAAGGCCGTGCCGGAAATGAACCTGAACGGCCGCCGCGCCGGGCCGTTCGAGATCGGCGAGTGCATCGGCACCGGCGGCATGGGCAATGTCTACAAGGCGCGCCGGATCGACGGGGAAGTCGAACAGATCGCGGCGATCAAGCTGCTGCGTTCGCATGCCCGCACCGAAGTGCTGGTCAACCGCTTTTCCAACGAACGGCGCCTGCTGGCCTCGCTCAACCACCCCGGCATCTGCCGGTTCCTGGATGCCGGCACGCTGGAGGACGATCAGCCCTATGTACTGATGGAGCTGATCGAGGGCACGCCGCTGTTTCAGTACTGCGACGAGCACAAGCTGGATCTCAAGGCCCGCCTGCGGCTGTTTCTGAGAATTCTGGAGGCCGTGTCCTATGCCCACAGCCGGCTGGTGGTGCACCGCGACATCAAATCGGCCAACGTGATGGTCGATGCGCTGGGCATGCCCAAACTGCTGGATTTCGGCATCGCCAAGACGCTGCAACCGGAACCGGGCGAAAACACCCGTACGCGCGAGCGCTTCATCACGCCCAGAACGGCCGCGCCGGAACAGTTGCGCGGCGAACCGGTCGGCGTGGCCTGCGATGTCTACCAGTTGGGTCTGTTGCTGTACGAGCTGCTGGCCGGCACCGCGCCGCACGACTTTGCCGACGCCGGCGCGGCCGAAATCGAACGCGCCATTCTCGATCGCCCGGCCCCCTCGATGACCCAGCGCTGCCTGCAGGTCCCGGCTGAAACCGCGCAAGCGCGCGGCCTGCCGCACGCCGCGGCTCTGTCGCGCGCGCTGCGCGACGATCTGGACACCGTGGTGCTGCGCTGCCTGCGCAAGGAGCCCGACCACCGCTACGCCAGCGCCGAGGAACTGGCCGCCGAACTGCGCCGCATCCTCGAACACCGTCCCATTCATGCCCGCAACGGCGAGCGCTGGTACCGCGTGCGGCGCTATGTCGCGCGCAACCGGCTTCCGGTGCTGCTGACCGGCGCGCTCGGGATCAGCCTGGTGGTGCTGGCGGTCGGCGCGCTGGTGCACGCCCATCGCATGATCGAGGAGCGCAGCCGCGCGCTGAATGAATTCGAGCGCGCCGAATTCGCCCTGCAGACCCTGCACGGCGCCATTGCCGGGGTGGACTCGCTCTACCTGAACCCGGAGGACATGACCGCCGAGCGCGTGCTGACCAATGCGCGCGAAGCCATGGAGGCCTTGCACGACAGCCGCCCGGACCTGTACGCCACCATGTCCGCCTCGCTGGGGCAGATCGCGCTGGACCTGCTGCTCACCGCCCAGGCCCGCGAAATCGTCCAGCGCGGCGTGGCCGCGGCCGAACGGGCCGGGGTCGACGAGCAACTGCTGCGAAAACTGCTGCTGCTGCGGGCGCGCACGCTCGGCGGCACGAATATTCCCGAACAACCGATCCTGCAGCGGGCGCTGGAGATCGACGGCGGCATGGAGCGCCCGGACTGGATGGAAGCGATGGCGCGCTGGCTGATCTGGGAGAACCGGCCGGCCGAAGCCATCGTTTATCTGCAGCGGGCATTGCAGGCAGTGGCGCAACAGCCCGGCCAGCACCGGCTGGAGCTTTCCATCCGCGGCATTCTGGGGCGGGCGCTGAGCTTCACCGGGCAGCACGAACAGGCCCGGGCGCTGACCGCCGAGACCACCGCCTGGCTGCCGGCGCACTTCCAGCCGCGAGACCATGCGGTGATGATGTTCCGCTACAACGCGATCAACACGCTGGCCGCGATCGGTGATCTGGCCGCGGCGCGTGAACATGCCGACGAGATTCGCCGGCACGTCCGGCTGGATATTGCCAGCAGCCCGTTCACCGGTCATCTTCTTTCAACGCTGGGCCGGCTGGCGCTGGACGAGGGCGACTGGCAGCTGAGCATCGAGTACCGGCACCGCGCCCGGCAGGTATTTCGCCAGGTTTTGGGCCCGAACAGCAACGAGGAAATGCGCGTGACGCTGAACCTGGCAGGCCTGCTGGAGGCCGTCCCCGGCGCCGCCGCCGAAGCCCAAGCCTTGTACCTCGAAGCACTGGAAATAATCCGCACCATCGCCGACCCGGACGCGGCCGTTCTGCTGAGTGCACGCGCTCGACTGGCGCAAAGTGTCGAGCAGGAACGGGGCGAGACGGCGGCCTTCCGCGCGCTGCTGGGCGACGCCCCGGCCTCGCGCGACCAGATCGAGAGTTCGCCGCTGTGGCAGGAGATCTTCGCTCGCCATCTGGCCGCGCACGGCTGCGACCACCCGGCGCTGGACCGGACGCTGGCGCTCAACTGTTCCCGCGCCCGCGCTCTGCTGCAGCGCTGAACCCGGTCAAGAAACAGTTCCCCACGCACGGAAATGACGCATTTCGCTGCAGGAGCGAACTCCGATTCGCGATCCGTGAACGAAATCCCGCTAGAGTTGCGAGTAGCGTTGGCAAAACCGGCCGTGGACTTGAATTCACCGGCAGGGCGGGAGAGCCTGCATGCTTCGTTCTCCACCTTTCCGGGCCGATTCGGACCGCGGTTTTCTGCTAGTCAACGCGAGGAGAGCGCCATGAACCAACCCACCCATCCGTCCATCGCAAAGTCCAATTCCAATGCCAGATCCGTTTCCCGGGTTGCCGGGACCATCGCCGCCACCGGCCTGGTCTGCCTGATGACCACGGGCAACGCGGTGGCTCAAGTCTGCGAAGAAGCGGTGTTATCCGGGCCCGCGCCAAGCTGCCCGAGTGACTCGTACCGGGTGCTGTCCGGTACAGACGATGAAATCAGCAATGTTGATATGTGCAACGCGAAAAAAACACAAAGCCAGGCGTCCTGCGTGGCCCGCGGCTCCATGGAACCGCCGCCCCCGGCCTGGATCCACTGCCAGCCGGCCGCGCCCGGCGATTCGGTCTGCACCGCCTGGCCGCAGGGCGATCTGGATTTCGACTGGGCCGTGTCGGCACGCCTGGAGATGGTCGAAGCCGCTCAGCAGATCCAGCCCGCCATGGGCGGCATGATGCAGGCCGGCGGCCCGGTGTCGTCGCAACTGGAGATCCTGCCGGGTTCCGACATCAACCTGCCGCGTGCCGGCAACGGGCCGATCCAGCGCATCCAGTGCCGCGAACCGGTCGGCACCGGCCTGGTTTCAGTCACGATCACGACCCCGGACGGCATCCGCGACACGGTGTTTGCCGGCGTGCACTGCGATGAAGCCGTGCTCTAGCTGAACACGAGGCGCCTGCCCGCACCGGCAGGCAGGCGCAAGCTTCTCCGGACCCCAGCCTTCCCCGGGATCCGGACTCGCACCGGGCGGGAAACGTCTGCCCGATCGCGGTGGCGCCCGTGAAGGCGATACCCGCTTTGTGCGAGCCGTCAGGTCCCGCCCCGCGTCCTGCTGACTGCAACAGCAGGCGCGGGGCGGGGCCGGACGGGATTTACCATTTGACGTTCCGGAGCCCACACCCGGGGTTGCCGGACCCGCACAACCGGACCCGCCGCCTTTGCATGGTCGCTCCAGATCCAGGCGAGCACCCGGTTGCGCAACCCCATCCCACCCGGCCCGCCCCGCGGGCCGGGATCGGGTCTGGGCGAGGTTGCCCCCGATCGGCGCGTGGACGCGCATCCTGTGACACGTCTGCCTGCAGGAGCGGCGTTCACGCCGCGATCAGTCGCTGTCAATCACAAGCAGATCGCGATCATTCGCAATCACCACGCATTCACAACCCCATCGGCGCGAATCGGCGCATGGTTGATGGCCCCTTGATAAACGTTCACGTTATCGCCCAGGCAGTGGGATTGTCTTCACTACATTTCTTCAAGATCCGTCTGGAACTCAGGCACTTGCCGCGTCTATAATTTCCAGACCGGCGTGGCAAAAATCTATTGACGACTATTTGGACGACTGTTTGGACGATTGCTTGCGCCGCAAAGGGGATTCATAAACTCACATTCAAAAGTGCAGGAGTGAATCCATATGTACCAAAAAAACACCTCAATACGCCCTTTCCGAAAGCACCTTGCCGGCCTGCTGTTTGTCGCAGCAGCGCTGTTCGCCTCGACGGCGCCAGCGCAGATGGTCACCGGCGGTTTTGCCGGCTGGTGGGCCCAGCCCGACCAGCAGAACCACGGCCTGATCATCTCCGTTTCACGCCTTCCCACAGGCGAGAAGACCGGCGTGATCTTCTGGGCACACTTCGATGACACGGGCACCCCGGTCTGGTTGATCGCCCAGGGCGACATCCGGGGCAACATGATCGATGCCGCGGTATTCGAGTTCGACGGCGTCACGTTCATGCAACCGATCGACGACAGCCAGAACTTCGGCGAGCAGGTCGGCAGCATGGAAGTTGCGTTCGAGGACTGCTTCCACGGCACGGTCATGTTCGAGACCATGACCGTTGGCAGCGGCGAATTCCAGATCGAGCGCATTACCAACCAGCCGGGTGCGTCCTGCACCGGTGGAATCGGTGATGACTTCGGGCCCGAAAACCTGCCCGAGGAGTTCGATATCGCGCTGGCGCCCACGGGCGTGATTCCGGATGCAACCGGCAATGCCAGATTCAAGGCCACGCCGGGCAACGCCCGATTCACCGTCAACATCGACGAAGTCCCGGCCGGCGATTACGAGTTGCAGGTCGGCGAGGACATTCGCGGCTTGATCAGCGTGGTCAACACGACCACCGGTGGCGGCTCGATCGAATTCCGCTCGCCGGCAGGCGAGGGCCAGTTGCTGCTGGATTTCGATCCGCGCGACCAGGTCATCGACGTGCTTCTGGACGGGCAAGTCGTCCTGACCGCGCTCACGCCGGAAAAGGGTGATTTCCCGGGCAGCCCGCCGCCATTCGCGATGCCGATTCGCGGCAACCTCGATCTTGAGCTGGAACTGAACAATGAAGGCGTGTTCGCCGAAGGCGAGGCCGAAGCCGCGTTCTCGATGCGCAAGAATCGCGCCGAGTTCGAGGTCAGCGTCTCAAACATTCCGGCCGGTACCTATCCGGTGTTCGTAGGCGGGATCAACCAGGGCAACGTGGCCGTCAATGAAGACGAGTTGGGCGACACCCGCGGCATTCTGGAGTTCTCCTTCCCGCCCGCCGGCAACAACCCGCTGGATTTCGATCCGCGCGGCGAGCTGATCGAGATTCTCGAGGGTGCCACGCTGCTGTTCTTGGGCGAGTTCCCTGAAGGGGAGCCCGACGGCGGCGGCAACGGTCCCGGTAACGGGAACGGCCCAGGTAATGGGAACGGCCCCGGCAACGGGAATGGCCCCGGCAACGGGAACGGCCCCGGTAACGGGAACGGTCCCGGTAACGGCGGTGATGACGACGGCTGAAGCCAGGCCGAATGTCCGATTCCCGGGCGTATAGACCAACCCGCTGCCGGCGCACCTGACCGGCAGCATTGAACAGCCGGCCCTGCACCGCGGGGCCGGCTTTTTATTGTTCATGACAGCCGGCGACCTGACCCCACCTTATTCGCCACCCTGCCTGCTGCGGAACCGCCAGGCCCCGCGTCCACGGCGTGGACGCCGCTCCTGCCCTGGATGGTGCCGCAGGAGGCGCGTCCACGCGGCAATGGCGGCGCAGATCAGCGGCTGGTGTATTCGCGCAGCAGCGGGCGGAAATTTTCCGGCGAATTGAGGGACCAGTCGTAGTCGATGAATTCCCGGCGCGAGGTTGCCTCCAGCGCCTCCAGCGCCCGCGGGCTGCCAAATTCGCGGATGAACTCCTCCACCGAGCCGCTGTGGTCGACAAAGTCCTGCTCATACCAATCGAACAGGCTGGTCAGGCGCAGCGTTTCGCCGTCACGGTCCAGGTGCAGCTGTGTGTCCAGCGCCATCCGGGTGTTTTCGCCCATCAGCCGCTCGACGTTGCCGGCCGTGTAGACGTCGCTCCTGAGCGGCGGACACCCGACCGAGGCGCAGTTGACCATGAAGTGCACTCGCGCATCCCACCAGCCGCGCTCCCGGAATTCGTCGCCAAGCAGGATTTGCAATTCGATGCCGCTCAGGGAATGCTTCGTGCCGCCGACATCGAACAGGTCGCGGCGGAATACCCGGTACGGATTGAGCAGATGCCCGTCGTCGCGCACGCTCTCGACCAGGTCACCGCCGCGCGGGTTTTCCAGAATCCAGGCAATCATGAAATAGTTGTAGGCATTGATCCAGAAGGCCAGCGCGCGCCCGCGGGTATCGATTTGCCCGGGATCGAATCCGGCCAGCATCGCATTCTGGCGCTGGAGCAGCCTGGCCGTTTCGGGGTCATCGAAGGCCGCGCGGTAATCGAAAGCGCTGACCAGACCGCCATCGGGCAGTAAATGCTCGCTCAGGTGTCGGCGCAAGAGCTGCTGGAATGGCGCGTAGACGGCATTCATATCCGGCGACCCTGCCAGCGAACGCGGTACCGGCAGGGTCAGCAGCACCAACATGATGACGATTGATCCGGCGAGACTGGCAACTTTCATCTGCATCCTTGTATTTTCCCATGGCAAAACTTCACAGCCCAGGAGAGACCGTCGCAATGGTCGAGCGCTTTCGCCCGCTTGCCCATCAACGTTATACTGCAATCTCAGGTATTGCAGCGAAAAGGGGCCTTAATCGCAGTTGGCGTCGGCCACTGCAGCGGGGAATTTCGCTCCGGCGACACGGCAGGTGAGTACATGAACGACACGCTTGAGACGCAAGCCGAGAAGACTTCCGGCGGCTCCATGGCAATGACCATGGGCGCCCCGAAATTGATCGAGCAGCTCGAACAGCGCAGCCGCAAGGCCTGGCAGAGCGGCGGCAGCATGTTTCCGCCCGCCCTGGGATGGATCGTGCTGGACGAATCGCGCCAACACCGCGGCGAGATTGGCTTCTCCGGGGTCGAGCAACTGATGAAGGCGATCCATGAACGCTGCCGTGTCCAGCTCGATGCGTCCGATATCACGGCCCGGTTCGGGCTACATGCATTCGCCGTCATGCTCGACCCTGCCGACGGAGACCGCGATTACCAGCGCACGGCCCGCGATATCGTCAAGGCGGTAAGCGGCAGTCTGTTCGAGCTCGAAAAGCATTCGATCGCGGCGACGGTCAGCGTGGCCATCCGCCCGGTACGTGAAGCGTTGAGGCCGGCGGAAATGAACCTTGTCCATGTTGCGGCAGCGTGTGAGACCCTTTCCAGCAAGGGAGGCAGCAAATTCGATATCGGCGTTATCGAAATGAGCGACGCCGATGCGCCCGGCGTGCTGCTCGGGCAATTGACCAAGGCCATTCGCGACGACACGCTGCGGGTGGTATCCCAGCCTTTCATGTCGACCACGAACCCGGCACGCGAGCGCTATCAACTTCTGCCCAGGCTGTTGGCCGGCGACGGAAGCCTGATCCCGGCCGCGCGCTTCATTCCGGTCGCGGCCGAGCGCGGATTGTTACCGGCGCTGGACCTGTGGATGATCGGTCACGCCGTGGACCTTTTGAAAGCGAAATCGAACACCGATCAGGAGTCGCCCCAGCTTTTTCTGTCGCAATCAGCCGCCATCATCGACGATCAAGGCATGCTGAAGCAGGTGCGCGACCGGATTCGAGGTCTCGACCAGGATCAGCGCTTGCTGGTACTGGAATTCGGTATCCAGGAATTGAAGCCGCGCATTCGCGAAGCGAGCAAGGTACTCGCGTCACTGAAAAAACTCGGCATCAGAATTTCTCTATCAGGCATCGATGAGAAGGTTCCCGATGCCGTGCTGCTCAAGCATCTGCCGGCCGACTATCTGAAGATGAAGGCCGACTTCGCCCGGCGTGTGCTGGAAGATGACGATCTTGCCGCGCGTTACAATGCTTTCGCCGAACAGGCCCGCCAGGCCGGGCGGCAACTGATCGTCCCGATGCTCGAAGATGCTGAATCCGTTTCCCGAATCTGGCAGATGAACGTCGACCTGATCCAGGGCAACTTCATCCAGCAGCCCAGCGATGAAGCAATGGAAGCCTGAGAATCCCAACCTTCCCCGGACCCGGACCCTGATCATGATGATTCGTACGGCCTTATTGGCGCTTGCGCTGTGTTTTCTCGCCGCCGGTTGCAACAACCTGGACTCGCCGAATCCGTCGGCGGATGAGCTTGCCACGCCGCCGCTGCTGCTGATCTCGATCGATGGCTTCCGCCACGACTATTTCGAATTGGCCGAGCTTCCGGCCCTGCAGCAACTCATCCAGGGCGGGCTGAAGGCCGATTCACTGACGCACATCTTCCCGACCAAGACCTTCCCGACCCACTACGCCACGGTCACCGGCCTGTACGCCGAGAACACCGGCGTGGTCGCCAACAGCATGTGGGATCCGAAGCGAGAAGCGCGCTTCTCGCTGGGCAACCGGGACGCGGTCATGGATGGATACTGGTACGACGGCGAACCCATCTGGAATACAGTCGAACGCGCCGGCAAGGTCGCCGCGACGTATTTCTGGCCCGGCTCGGAGGCCCAGATCGGCGGGATCCGACCGACCCACTGGAAGCCGTATGCCGGAGAAACCCCGCATGAGGAACGGATAGACCAGGTACTGGCCTGGCTGGACCTGCCGGCGGAACAACGCCCGGATTTCCTCACCCTGTACTTCTCGGCTGTCGATTCGGCCGGCCACGCTCACGGCCCCGGACACCCGCGCGTGATCGGTGCGATGGAAGATGTCGACCGCGCGCTGGGCCGGCTGATCGCCGGCCTGGAAGAACGCGACCTGTTCGGTCAGATGCATATCCTGGTCACCTCCGATCACGGCATGCAGCAGATCGACCTGGACCGCTACGTGCTGCTGGACGAATTTCTCGATCTGGGCCGGGTCAACGTCTCCGACTGGGGCCCTGCGGCACAGATCTGGACCACGCAAGGCGGTCCGGATGCCGAAGAAATCTTCGCCGCGCTGGACGGCGCACACGAAGCGTTCGCCCGCGTCTGGCTGCGCGGCGACGGGCCGCCTCGATACCGTTTCGACAATCACCAGCGCATTCCCGATGTCACGGTGGAAGCCGAACTCGGCTGGATGATCTCCAACAAACCCTACTTTGCCGGCATGCAGCGCGGCGTGCTCAACGGCATGCACGGCTGGGACCCGGCCTGGCACAACATGCAAGGCATCTTCATCGCTCACGGGCCGGCGTTTCCTGCCGGGGTGCGTTTTCCGTCGGTTCGCTCGGTGGACCTGTATTCGCTGATGGCGGCGCTGATGAAGGTGCCGCCGGCCGACACCGACGGCAGCCTGGATCCGTTCCGGCCGCTGCTGGCCGGCGAGTACGAGCAACAGCCGCTGGAGCAGATCTGGGATTGCGGCGATGAGGGAATGCTTACGCGCACCGTTCCCGGCCTGACCGCAGTGCACCACGGGGAGCGCGTATTTGCACTGCCACTGGTGAACGCGGAATCAGGCAATCGTTTTGCCGATGCGGACGTGGAGTTCCACGATCAGGATGGGGTGGCCCGTTTCCGGATCGAGGAGCAAACCTTTTCAGACTGCACGCCAGCCCGGCCACAACCGGCCGGCTGACGCCGGCCGTCGTGCCTGGAGCCTGCGGCCTTCAGTCTTCGAGAACGAACGTGACCTTCAAGTCGACCCGGAATTCCTCGATCTTGCCGTTTTCGCCGCAGATGACTTTCTGTTCCTTGACCAAGGTGCCGGGGCGTGCCTGAACTGCCGGAAGTCGAGACCACGCGGCGCGGGCTGGCGCCCCTGGTCGAAAAGCGGGACATCGAGCGCGTCGAGATCCGTTGCCGGCAACTGCGCTGGCCGGTGGCCAGACAGCTCGACCGGCTGACCGGTCACCGCATGACCGAACTTCGACGGCGCGCCAAATGGCTGGTGTGGCGCTTCGACCACGGGAGTCTGCTGTGGCATCTCGGGATGTCCGGATCGTTCCGCGCCTGGCAACAGGCGCCTCTTCCCGGTCGCCACGACCATATCGATCTGATCATCCACGGCGGCCACACGATCCGGTATACCGACCCCAGACGATTCGGCGCCGTGCTCTGGCAGGCAGGACCGAACCCGTTGATCCACCCGCGCCTGCGTGAGCTCGGTCCGGAGCCGCTGGAGCGCGACTTTGACGGCGATCTGCTGTGGCGGGCCAGTCGCGGGCGAAGGTCCAGCGTCAAATCCTTCATCATGGATGCCCGCGTGGTCGTCGGCGTGGGCAACATCTATGCCGCCGAGGCGCTGTTTGCCGCCGGCATCCACCCGAAGCGCGCAGCCGGTCGCATCAGCCTGACGCGCTACCGGGTTCTTGCCGATGCAATCCGCGAAACCCTGCGTCGGGCGGTTGAAGTCGGCGGCACAAGTCTGCGCGACTTCACCGTCGGCGACGGCACGCCGGGCTATTTCGGCCAGCAGCTCCAGGTCTACGGCCGCGGCGGGCAACCCTGCCCACGCTGCGGCACAATGCTCAAGAGTAGCGTCATCGGCCAGCGCTCGACGGTCTGGTGCCCGCGCTGCCAGCACTGAAGCCGGCCCGAAAATCCGAACCGCCGCATTTTTTGTGCAAACATTTCGCCGAAAGCAAGGTCTGATGTACTGCACCATTCCAACACCGGCGCATTCAGCGGTTCAGACCCGGATTTCAGGATCATCCCCGCTCGATCTGCCGCCGTCGAGAGGACACCATGCCTGGACAGAAAACTTCCATGACATTCGGCCGAACCGGCCTGCTTGCCCTGCTGCTGGCCAGCTGCACCATGCTCGCGGCCCAGGACGATTCCGGAGAAATTCCCTATGCACGCGGTGACGATCCGGCCGGGGTGCTGATCGGCTGGGGCGGGCAACCGGCACAGTGGATTTACCCGGTGGTTTTCACCCATATTGACGGCCAGACCATTACCGATCGCGAGGTGCTCTACCTCAAGCCGGGCGAGTACGAGATCCAGGTGCGCGGGATGATCAGCAACGCACCGGGCCTGCGGCGCTCGTCGTCACGCGGCCGGCAGGACGAGGGCCATAACCGCATCACCGTGGTCGTCGAGGAAGGCAAGCGCTACCACATCGGCATGAAGAACGACCGCGAGCGCACCATCCGGCCCTGGAGCACGGTGCTGTACAAGGTCGAATGAAACCGGAAGAATGAATCAACCGGCCCGGCCCTGCAATAGCAGCAGGAGCACCGGGCCGAGCAGCACCGCGCCCAGCATCGGCAGCAGCACGCGCACACCGAGTTCGCGACCGCCCACCGACCACGCCATTGTCGCCTTGACCAGCGAATTGACCAGTGATGCGATCACGATCCCGACCGCCGCGGTGGAGACGACCACCTGGCTGCCCGCCATGCGCGCCAGCGACAGGGTGATGGCATCCACATCGGCAATCCCCGAAGCTGCGGCCAGGGCATAGATGCCGCCGTCACCGTACCATTCCGTCAGCGCACGGCCCAGCAGCATGACCGCGGTCAGGACCGCGCCGAAGAACAGGGCGGATTTCAACTCCAGCGGGTTGCGCGGCAGCAGTTCTTCGCCGGCCTCGATCTGGCCGGCGCGCGACGCGTAGACTGCAGCCGGCAGATACAGCACCAGGGTCATTGCCGCCACCGGCCAGACCAGCCCTGGCAGCAACGGTGCGTGGATGACCGAGGCGATCAGCAGCATGCGCGGGAACATGGTGCCGCAAGCCAGCAGGATGCCGGATGCATACAAGGCGGCACTGCCCGGATCGCCAGGCCCGGCCCGATGCAGTCGAGCCAGATTCAGCGTGGTCGCGGTCGACGAGGCCAGCCCGCCGAACAGTCCGGTAAACAGTGTCCCGGCGCGCGCGCCTGCAATGCGAATGGCGAAATAGCCGACAAACGAAATGGCCGCGATCAGGACCACCATCCACCAGATCACATATGGATTGAGCACTTCCCACGGACCGAAGCCGCGGTTGGGCAGCAGCGGCAGCAACACGACCGAGATCAGCAACAGCTTGAACGCGGCGTGCAGTTCCGGCCGGTTGAGCGCCTTGAGCCAGCCGTGCATCTCGGTCTTGTAGCCCAGCAGCAACACCATGACCACCGCGCCCGAAGAAGCGATCGCGAGCTGCCCCAGCCCGGCCGTGACCGCCAGCAGCAGCGTCGCCAGAGCGGCCACCTCGGTGGTCAGCCCGACATCGTCGCGGCGGCGCGTGGTGGCGAAATGAGCCAGGCCCAGCAGGATCGCCAGCCCGAGCACGACAAACCCGATCAGCGTCCCGCCGACCGGTTCAACCAGCAGGCCGGCAAGTCCGCCCAGCAAACCGACCAGCGCCATCGTGCGGAAACCCAGCCCACGCCCGCCCTCTTCAAGTTGACGAGACTTCCAGCCCCGCTCCAGCCCGACCAGCAGCCCGATCGCCAGCGCCACCGCCAGTCGCCAGGCCCAATCGAGTTCGAAGCCGTTCATGTGCCCAGCATAGCGCGCCGGCCCATGCAACTGAAGATTCGATACAGATCAAAGTGTTCCGGGAATACCCGGCACAGCTTAAATACCGGGCGGACCCGGGCCTGACTCGCTACCACGTACCGGTATTTTCCATCGACGCCCATGGCTCCTCGGGCGGTAATGCATTGCCTTCCTGCAACAGCTCGATCGAATGTCCGTCGGGCGAGCGCACGAATGCCATGTGACCGTCACGCGGCGGGCGGTTGATGGTGACGCCGGCGTCCATCAGCTTCCGGCAGGTCTGGTAGATGTTTTCGACCCGGTAGGCCAGGTGACCGAAGTTCCGGCCGCCGGTCAGTTGTTCCGGATCCCAGTTCCAGGTCAACTCGACCAGCGGTGATTTTTCTGCTTTCGCTCGCTCGATGTCGCCAGGGGCGGCCAGAAAAACCAGCGTGAAGCGGCCCTTGTCCGACTCGTGCCGGTTGACCTCGACCAGGCCGAGCTTGTTGCAGAAGAAATCCAGCGATTGGTCCAGGTCGGTGACCCGGAGCATGGTGTGCAGATAGCGCATCTTCAGGAGTCTCCCGGTTCTGATTTGGATTCGGCGGCCGGTAGCGGATCGGCCCACAGCGTGGCCAGCGGAAACTCGATCGCATCGAACGGCGGCTGGCGTACGCCGTCGTCATCCTTCAAAGTGTCCAGCAACAGCCAGCGACGCTCTTCCCGCAGCGCATAGACTTCCAGCGTCCGGGCGTCCGGATCGACCAGCCACAGATGTTCCACGCCTTCGCGTGCGTAGATCGGCATCTTGATTGCGCGATCGGTGGTGGCGGTTGATGGCGAGAGGATTTCGCAGACCCAGTCCGGCGCAAGCTCGAACCAGGCGGTTTCGGGCAGCGCCGGCATGCGCGTCCTGCGCCAGCCGGCAATATCGGGCACGATCACGTCGCCGGCCAGGTGCAACTCGGGTTCGTCGAGAATCCACCAGCCGCCGGGGCCGTCAGCACCGTGGTCGAATGGCCCCCACAATGTTCCCGTTATCGACGAGTAAGCTCGCGCGTGCCGCGGCGCCGGACGCGGCTGGGCATGCAGCCGCCCGCCGAGGATTTCGCCGACCATGTTGTCGGGCAGCGCCCGGAGGTCGTCATAGCTGGCCTGCTTTTCGGCCGGATCGCTCATGCCGCTAATCTCACGCCTGTCTACCGGACTCCATACTACCGCCGCCACAGCCAGACTGCGAAACAGAACAGAATGAAAATCGGCAGAAACACCCGGCCAACACTCCCGGTCGCGATGCCGGGTTCTCCAATCAACGGCAGATAGTAAATGCCGGCAGCGATCGCCAGCCCCAGGGCCGCCAGTGCGACGATCAATGCGGTGATTCGGAATCGTTTCAAGACTCAGTCCTCGATACCGGGCTTGCCGCGTTTCTGCTTGATCTCCCCGCGGTGGCGCTTGAGTTTCAATCTCTTCTTCTTCGCCGCGCGCGTCGGTCTGGTGGCGATGCGCTTGCGTGGCCGGCGATGTGCCCGCTCGATCAGCTCGGCCAGCCGCCGCCTGGCATCCTCGCGGTTGCGATGCTGGCTGCGGTGGGACTTCGCCTCGATCGTGATCACGCCCGCGGCATCGGCCCGGCTGCCGGCCAGGCGGATCAAGCGCGCCCGCACCTCATCATCGATAAAGCCCGAATTGGCGGCATCGAAACGCAACTGCACCGCCGATTCGGTGCGATTGACATGCTGCCCGCCCGGCCCGCCGGCCAGCACGAACTTCTCCTCCAGCTCGCGCTCCGGCGGCAGAAATCGCGATCGATCCCCGATATCGAATTCGGTCATGTCGTCAGGATAGCGCGGGATGCAACCGCTTACCTCCGCTTTGTTCGTCATTGTGCCGTCACCACGGTTGAGACGCCCCAATCTGTCTGATATAATCAGATATAATCAGATATAATCATATTATCTGATTCTCATGAAACGAATCACCGCAACGGAACTGGCGCGCAACCTGCGCGCGGTGCTGGACCAGGTTCGCGAGAGCGGCGAGGATTACATCGTCGAGCGAGGCCGGCAACCGGTCGCCCGGGTCTCGCCCAGCCCCGGGCACATGACTGCCGAACAGGCGCTGGCTGATCTGTACCGGACACTCGATCCGGCTGACGGAAAGACATGGCTGGACGACGCCCGGGAGGCCCGTGAATCGCTGGCCGACGAGTTGCGTGATCCGTGGGCGTCCTGATCGATACCTGCAGGTGATCCAGACCGGCGGCAGTTGATCGCACGCTATCGGCACAAGGTTCTGGTCGAGACCACGGCCGCATTCGGCTGGGGCATCATGGATGCTGGTCCATTTGATGCCAGATCATGAAGCCGATCATCCCGATGCTGCTGCTGTACCTTTTGACCCTGATGCTGCCTGCCCACGCGTCTCCCGGCGCCGAACCGGCGCAGGGCCGCATCATTGACAACACCCCTGCGGTGCTCTCACCACGCGACCGGGTCGAGCCGGAAAACCGGATGCTCACGGACCGCCTGGAGAATCTGCTGCCGGCGCTGATGGAAGAGACCGGCGTCGAGATGTGGCTGGTGCTCAACCGCGAATACGCCGAGGACCCGGTGTATTTCACGCTGGTGCCGCAGCCAAGCTTCGCCGCGCGCCGCACGACCATGCTGGTGTTCCACCGGCTGGAGGACGGTTCAGTGGCCAAACTCAGCGTCAACCGTTACCCGCTGGGCGAGCCCTACACGGTCGGCTGGTCCGGCGGCGAGCTGGACGAACAGTGGAAAGCATTGGGCGAGCTGATCGCCGAACGCAACCCGGGCAACATCGGCATCAATGTCTCGGAGCACTGGCCCGAGGCCGACGGGCTGACCCACGGACTGCACCGGAAACTGCTGCGGGCGCTGCCCGAGACGCTGCACGACCGGCTGATTCCGGCCGAAAAACTGGCCATCCGCTGGCTGGAAACACGGAGCGAACAGGAACTGGAGGTCTACCCGCACGTCGTCGCACTGGCGCGCTCGGTCATTGCCGAGGCGTTCTCGTCAAAAGTCATCACGCCGGGGGTCACCACCACCGACGATGTCGCCTGGTACATCCGCGAGCGCTTCGAGTCCAGAGGCCTGCCGATCTGGTTCATGCCCTACGTCAACGTCCAGCGGCCCGAAGCCGAGTGCAATCCCGAAAAGGCCTTTTGCGGCATCGAGGGCGTGATCCGGCCCGGCGATGTGCTGCACACCGATGTCGGCATCTGCTACCTGAAACTGTGCACCGACACCCAGGAGATGGGCTACGTGATGAAGGCCGGCGAGGAAGACGTGCCGGAAGGGCTCAAGCGCGCGCTGGCCGAAGGCAACCGCTGGCAGGATCTGCTGACCGGCGAGTTCGTCACCGGCCGCACCGGCAACCGGATCCTGGCCGCCGCCCAGGCCGCGATGGCCGATGAGCCGTGGGGGTTCAACATCTACACCCACCCGCTGGGCTTCTTCGGCCACGCGCCCGGCCCGACCATCGGCATGTGGGACAAGCCCGGCGCCAGCGAGCACACCGGCGACTGGCCGCTGTATCCGAACACCGCCCACTCCATCGAAGGCAGCATCATGCTGCCGCTGGAAGAATGGGACGGCCGCCATGTCCAGATCAAACTTGAGCAGTCGTCCTGGTTCGACGGCCAGCGCGTGATCTACGCGGCCGGCCGGCAGACCGAGTGGCATGTAGTGCAATGATCCGGGCAGCATCGTTACTGGCCGAAAATAAGCTGCGACCAGGGCAAGTCCTGGCAACCGGCCGATCCCGATGCGGCCGAGGAAATCGAGCGCATTGCCGTGCAGGCCGCCGAAGCCCTGATGCGCCTGGTCGCCGGTGAGTCACGGCTTCCCGGCAAGAAGGAACCGGCGCCGGTCAAGACTCAACTGATGGCGCGTTAAGCCGCCTTATTCACCACCCGGCCTGCTACGGCGCCGCCAGACTCGCGTCTGCGGCGTTTCGCGCGGCCGGACATCATGAGATAATCGAAAAGCGCAAAATCGGCCTGCCGGGCCGCAAATCGTGGTCGCTCGAAGCCCCTTGCTGAGCGGCGAGGATGCAGCTCAGGAGGACATTCTTGGCTACCCACACTCCCCCGCCGAAGCGCCTTTCGTTTCTTGATCGCTTCCTGACGCTCTGGATCTTCGCCGCGATGGCGCTGGGCGTCGTGCTGGGCACGATCTTCCCTGCCTTTCCCGGCTGGCTGGATTCATTGTCGGTCGGCACTACCAACATCCCGATCGCGATCGGGCTGATCCTGATGATGTATCCGCCGCTGGCGCGGGTGCGCTACGAGCAATTGCCTCTGGTCTTCCAGGATGTGCGTGTGCTGGGCCTGTCGCTGGTGCAGAACTGGCTGATCGGGCCACTGCTGATGTTCGCGCTGGCGGCGATCTTCCTGCGCGATTACCCCGAGTACATGACCGGCCTGATCCTGATCGGCCTGGCGCGCTGCATCGCAATGGTGCTGGTCTGGAACCAGCTCGCCGGCGGCAGCAACCAGTACGTCGCCGCACTGGTGGCATTCAATTCAGTCTTCCAGATCCTGTTCTTCAGCGTCTACGCCTGGTTTTTCCTGACCGTTCTGCCACCGCTGTTCGGGCTGGAAGGCAGCATCATCGACGTCGGTTTCGTGACCATCGCCAAAGCGGTGCTGATCTATCTGGGCATCCCGTTCGCCGCCGGCTTCCTGACCCGGTATTTCCTGCGCAGGAAACGCGGCGATGAATGGTACGAGAAAAAATTTCTGCCGAAGATCTCGCCGATCACGCTGATCGCGCTGCTGTTCACGATCGCGGCGATGTTCTCGCTCAAGGGCGCGACCGTCGTCGAACTGCCGCTGGACGCACTGCGGATTGCAGTTCCACTGGCGCTTTACTTCCTGATCATGTTCCTGGTCAGTTTCTGGATGGGGCACTTGATCAAGGCCGATTATCCGCGCACGACCGCAATCGCATTTACCGCAGCCAGCAACAACTTCGAGCTTGCCATTGCCGTGGCCATCGCCGCGTTCGGGCTGGCCTCGCCGGTCGCGTTCGCGACCGTCATCGGCCCGCTGGTCGAAGTGCCGGTACTGATCTCGCTGGTCACGGTTGCGCTGTGGCTGAAGCGACGCTGGTTCGCCGACCGGGCGGCGGATCAGGCAGCGGTTTCGCGCAGAGCGTGATGAAATCAGGGAGCTTGTTTCAGCCCTGCAGACATACTGTTCGTTCTGGACCACGCCCGGGACAGCGGCCACGATCAGGATATACTTTCGATGCCTGGGCAGACCCTGTTTGCGCAGGTGTAGCGCGCCCGTGAAGTGCCCGGGGCGATCGCCCTGTTTCCTCCTGAGCCCAATGCTTTGCCCAAACAGCTGAGACACCTGATCCTGACGTTTACGTGCGTGCTCTGCCTGCTTGCAGGCGCAGGGCTGCATGCCCAGAACCCGACGCAGCGCCCATCCGACGTGCTGGTGCTCGGGCGCATCAGCGACGACCCGGCGGCCCACTACGACCGGCTCAAACCGCTGCTCGATCATGTCGTCAGCCGGATGGGGGATCTCGGCATTCGGGAAGGCCGGGTATTGATGACTCGCGATGCTTCGGCAATGGTCAGCTACCTGCGCCAGGGACGGGTGGACTGGGTGACCGAGACCGCCGGCGCGGCCCTGACCCTGATCGATCGTGGTGGGGCACAGCCTCTTGCGCTGAGCTGGCGCGGCGGCGCACAACGCTACTTCACCGTGTTCGTGGCACGCCGCGACAGCGGCATCACCACGCTCGACGACCTGGGCGGGCGCAAGATCGCATTCCAGCATCCGATGTCGACCAGCGCATACCTGGTGCCGGCCGGCGTGCTGCTGGAGCGGGAACTGACACTGACCGCGCTGTGGTCACCGCACGATCCGGCACCCGCCGACGGTGTCGGCTACGCCTTCACAGGGGCCGAAGCCAACTCCGTGGCCTGGGTGTACCAGCGGCTGGTCGATGTCGCCGCGTTCAGCAACCTCGATTTCCAGGACCTTGTGCTTCCGATCGATGACTATGCCCGCGACCTGCACATCATCGGTCGCAGCCCGGACTATCCGCGGGCGCTGGAGCTGGTGCGCGACGACCTGCCCGGGCCGGTCCGCGAGCGATTGCTGGAGGTGTTGCTCGAAGCCGGCACCGACCCGGCCGCACGCCCGGCCTTGAGCAACTTCTTCCGCACCGATCGCTTCACCCCGGTGAGCCCGGAAGTCATCGGGCAACTCGAGCAACTGGGCCCGATGGTGACACGCGTCCGGCTCGAACTGCAATGAATTTCCGCATGACCAGCCTGCGCGCCAAGCTGCTGCTGACGCTGCTGATTTCCGCGGCTGCCCTGCTCGCCGCGCTGGCACTTCTGTGGAGCGCCGGCACGCGCTACAACCAGGAACTGGTCGACCAGACCAGCAGCTCGGTGCTGGACAACGCGCTGTCCGATCTGCAGGCACGCGGCGAGGTCACGCTGGAGCATCTGGCCGCGGTCCTGCCCAACCTGGTCTATTACTATGACTTCAAAGGGCTGACCGAGGCATTGTCCCCGGTGCTGGCGCGCCCGGACGTGATCTACATCCAGGTCTTCGACAACGCCGGGCGGATCATCCACGACGGCAGCCGGGTGCTGGAGCGGTTCGGCGAGCAAATGTCCGATGAACTGGCGCCAACGGTCGTGTCGGCAAACGCGCCGCTCGCCCTGTGGGCCGACTCGCATGTCGATGTCAGCCGACCGCTGCTGCTGGGCAGCGAGCCCATGGGCGGTGTGCGCATCGGGCTCTCGCGAACCGGCGCAGATCTCATCGCCGCAAGCAAGCAGGCTGAACTGCAGACCCACCTTCGTGCGCGCTTCGATCGTCAGATGCAGTGGCTGTTCGCCGTGTTCAGCCTGCTGCTGCTGCTCGTGGGCGCCACCGCCTGGATGGTCGGCCGCGGCCTGCTCAGGCCGATCCGGGCTCTGGCCGAAGCCACCGATCGATTGGAGCATGGCCGCTTCGAGGGCGTGGAACTGCCGCATCACCGCCAGGACGAGCTTGGCAGCCTGATTCAGAACTTCAACCGCATGGTGCGTGCGCTGCGCGATCACGAGCAGAGCATCCGCCAGCTGGCCTACCAGGATACGCTGACCGGACTGCCGAACCGGCTGATGTTTCGCGAACTTCTCGACCAGGCCATTGCCGAGCGCATCGGCAATCCGGCGTCCCGGCTCGGCCTGCTGTTCATCGACCTGGATGATTTCAAGCGCATCAACGATACGCTGGGCCACGATGCCGGCGACACCTTGCTGGGCCAATTTGCCGCCCGCCTGCAGGATCGGCTCGGAAAGGCTGCCGGCGCGGATGATGGCGAAAAGCCGCTGATCGCGCGCCTGGGCGGCGACGAGTTCGTCGCGCTTGTTTCCGGAGACGACCTGGAAGAACGCTGCGGGGCACTTGCCTGCATGATGCTGGAACTCCTCACCGACCCGTTCGAGATCGAGGGCCGGAGCCTTTGCCTGGGCACCAGCATCGGCATCACGACCTTCCCCGAGGACGCGCGCACTTCCCGACACCTGCTCAAGTGCGGCGACCTGGCCATGTATCAGGCCAAGCTGGAAGGAAAGAACGGTGTTTGCTGGTATCACGACCGCCTGACGGCCACCGCCGAGGAAAATCTGGCGCTGGAACAGGATCTGCGCCAGGCGCTTCAGCAGGATCAGCTGGAAGTCGTCTATCAGCCGGTAGTGTGCATGCGCACCGGCCGTGTCACCGCGGCCGAGGCGCTGTTGCGCTGGCGGCACCCGCAGCGCGGCGAGATCGCGCCCGAACAGTTCGTGGCCGTGGCAGAGGGCAGCACGCTGATCAACGAACTTGGCCGCTTCGCGATGATGCGGGCCTGCACGGACGCGGCCGAATGGCAACACCGCTGTCCCGGCCTCCGGGTCGGCATCAACGTCTCGGCGCGCCAACTGATGCGTCGCGACCTGTCCGACCTGGCCGACGAGGCCATTCAGGCCTCGGGCCTGCCCGCGCACTGCATGAGCCTGGAGCTGACCGAATCCAGCCTGATGCAGGACCGGACGGTCACCGCCAACACCCTGGCCGAACTGCGCAAGCGCGACATCAACGTATGGCTGGACGACTTCGGCACCGGGTTTTCCGGCCTGAGCCACATGCGCCAGCTTCAAGTCCACGGCGTCAAGATCGACCGCAGCTTCATCGCCGACATCACCACCGACCCCGACGACCTGGCGCTGACTTCGGCGATCATCGCCATGGCCCATTCCATCGGCATGCGCGTGATTGCCGAAGGCGTCGAAACCCGCGAGCAACTGGCGCTTTTGACCGAGAGGAACTGCGATCTGGCCCAGGGCTTTTTGATCGCGCGACCCATGAAGGCCGAGGAGATTCCGGATTTCCGCCCCGACCCGGCTCTTTTCCCCGAAGCGGCAAGCGCGTCGCCGGCGAGATCATGACGGCTGCGGCATTCGCTCAAAAAGTTTCCTGATTAGGTACGTATTTCAGCCATTACCTGAAATCTTCGTGAGGCGAAAGAATCCTTGAAAAAAGCGTGGACACGAAGAGCACGAAGAAGGCACGAAGCTCACGAAGAAAACTCTTTCGGAATTGAACTTCGTGAGCT